>ERZ842401.1291-NODE-1291-length-36252-cov-8.323563_pt1 | contig 36252 bp, 28 predicted proteins | sample MGYA00521270_ERZ842401 | MGnify/ENA primary metagenome ERZ842401 (study PRJEB31892, sample SAMEA3878208) | bioreactor metagenome | biome: Moose rumen | place: Sweden | collected 2011-10 | study: EMG produced TPA metagenomics assembly of the PRJEB12797 data set...
GATGGAGGAGGTGAGTGATAATGGCGAAAAAAGATACCATTAACGCATTGCTTAAGAGGGACATCAGTGAGGAGACCGCACATCTCCTGTTGACCAGATTCAACACCCTCACCGACATCAGTCATGCTTCTGAGGAGGAGCTCATCGAGCTCGGACTCGTCGAGGAAGAGGCCAAGGCCGTTCTGCAGAAGATCGGTGTCAGGAAGAGTTCCTCATCAGCTTCATCCAAGTCCAAGAAGAAGGTCGAAGAGGTCCCTGAGACTAAGCCGATGGAGGAGATCACAGACTTCTACGTGTACAACGACACTGAGCTGAGGCTCAAGGCGATCATGGAGAAGAAAGAGATTGCCCTGCCAATGAAGGTCATCGTCGATATCGCCGCACGTATCCAGGGACATGACGTTCCCGACGACAAGTGCGAGGAACTGCTCGTCAGGGCCAATGAGATGTATCAGAGGCACAGGATGGATCAGAACGAGTCCGCCGGAGTCATGGCGGCACACTCCATCGGAGAGCCTGGTACCCAGATGAATATGCGTACTTTCCACTACGCCGGAGTCGCTAACATCAACGTTACCCAGGGACTTCCCCGTCTAATCGAGATCGTGGATGCAAGGCGCATTCCCAGTACTCCTTCGATGGACATCCCCCTGTCGGGAATCGCCGCTCAGGACGAGAGTGTTGCACGTCTCGTCGCATCGAACATCGAGATGACATCCATCCTCGATGTCGCGACCATCGACACGGACATCACCAACATGACGCTCATAGTCAGGCCCAACATCCGTAAGATGGAGGAGAGGCACATAGAGGTCGACGAACTCGTCGACAAACTGAACAAGGTCAAGGCTATCCGCGGAATGGTCAAGCTGTCCGGATACGACATCGTGATCCAGTCGGATGAGCCTTCGTACAAGAAGCTTCAGGCCATGTACGACGCCGTCAAGACCGCCAAGATAAAAGGTATCGACGGTATCACCAGGGCTGTCCTTTCGAAGACGGAAGGATACTGGAAGATCGTCACGGAAGGAAGCAATCTGAAAGAGGTCCTCACCGTTGAGGGAGTGGATGCGCAGAATGTCATGACGAACAGCATCCTGGAGGTCGCGGACGTCCTCGGAATCGAGGCGGCCAGGAACTCCATCATCCACGAAGCGATGGGAACTCTCGGAGAAGCAGGTCTTGATGTCGACATACGTCACATCATGCTTGTAGCCGATCTCATGACCAACGACGGTTATGTGAAGGCGATCGGAAGGCACGGAGTGTCCGGAAAGAAGTCCTCGGTATTGGCCAGGGCGGCTTTCGAGATCACCGCCGCGCACCTTCTGCACGCAGCTATGGTAGGAGAGGTCGACCACCTTGAGGGAGTGACCGAGAACATCATAGTTGGTCAGCCGGTTACATTGGGAACCGGTGCTGTAAACCTTATTTACACACCCAAGAAAAAGGGGGATAAAGAATGAGCGAAGTAGACATAAGCAGAGCTTTGAAATCCGCAATTACCACCGGAAAGGTGCAGTTCGGATTGGATCAGACTATGAAAGCAGTGAAGGACGGAAAGGCCCAGATGATTATCCTGGCCAGGAACTGTCCCAGCAAGGACCTGAAGGACGCGAACGTCAAGGTTCACGTGTACGAGGGTAACAACATGGAGCTCGGTGCTCTGTGCGGAAAGCCCTTCTCCGTTTCTGCCCTTGCGATCATCGACAAAGGTAGCTCCAACATCTTAACGCTGTGAGGAACATGTCCGCAGATATCGTACTTACCGAGGATACGCTCAGGTACATCGCTCTCTTCGAGCAGATCACCAAGGCAAACGCCATCGATTGTATGGACACTGAGGACAAGCTCGTGTTCGTAGTCGAGAAGGGACAGGGAAACATCGCTGTCGGAAAGAAAGGAGAGCACGTGATCAAGCTCAAGGATAAGACCGGGAAGAACATCCAGGTCGTGGAGTATTCCGACGATCCGGAACAGTTCGTCAAGAATGTGTTCCACATATACGGTCCTCAGAAGGTCGTTATCGAGCAGCGCGGAAACATCACTCACGCAACAATCACAGTGGATCCCAAACTCAAGGGCCGCGCAATCGGCAAGGCCGGAAAGAACCTGCGCATCGCCAGGGACATCGTGAACAGGCATCACGAGATCCAGAGCATCAGCGTGGACTGAAGGTCCCCCTTACGATCTGCCGATCGTGCGGTTGGGAATCAAAAAACCTCTTCCAACAAACTCCTTAACCTCATTTTACAAAGGTTCAGTTGAGCGGTGTCCTCTCCACTTCGAGACCGTCCGCGGTGGGATATTGCTCCGAGATGTAGCATTTGAAACCGAGTTCGTCGGCTATGTCCTCGAGCACCCAAGGTGCCACTTCGACCTTATTATCAAGTACTATGAACAGTTCATCTGGGACATCTAATTCCCTGAGCTCGGATACAATGGCATCCAGGTCCCCGGAATACACGAAGCCTCTGACCAATGTACCGTCGTCGGTGACTGCTTGGTAGTCCGTGCAGATGTGCTCTGCACGGCGGATCAATCTCTTCCTGAGCTGCACCCCGTCCTTGAATGCGGAGGAGCACAGATGGATGTTGATCTTCCTGTTGGCCTTCATCACGGAGAGTGCCGTCTCATGGGATCCCTTCACGGCCGAGGAGATGTCGTCCTTGACCTCGAATCCGTTCTGGGACATCATATTCCAGTTGCTCTCGGAGAATTCCAGTTCGTTGAAGTTGATGAATTTGACACCGACGGAATCGGCGTACCTGACCAGTTCGGAGAGCTCCTTCTCCTTTCCGGATATCGCAGGGACCTCGATACCGACATCCATGGTTGTCGAGGATACGATGTCCCTTAGGCACGTGTCATTCATATGGGTCCACATGGAGATCATCGGGTGGAAGCGTATCTCGTCCAGTCCCGCCTCCTCAAGGAGTCTGACCTTCTCCTGATCGAAGGTGGCCGTGTACAGGTGGATATGGTGGTCCTTTCCGAACCTCTCCTTAAGGAGTCTGATGAAGTGCAGGGTCCTGTCGATGGCGAGCAGCGGGTCGCCTCCGGTCATACCGGTGCCTGTGGCATCCATGGATTCCGCTTCGGCGATCACCTCTTCGTCGGTGCTGACCTTGGCCTCGTTCGCATAGATGACGTCGAGACCCTTCTTCTCGAGGGAGACGGGGCAGTAATAGCAGTTCCATTTGCACTGTCCGGTGACCAGCAGGACCATCTTGGATCCGTTGATGCAATGTTCGCATCCCTTTGCCACATGACCGTTGCAAGCCGAACCGCACTCCATCTTCCTGAGCATATCAGGGGGTTACGGCACGATGGTTTATAACCACTGGCGTGAATGGGGATGGCATGAAGATGGACAGCAGACTCGTCCTCGCACTCGATGAGACGGACGGGACCAAGGCACTGAAGATCGCTGAATCGGTCAGCGATGTGGTCGACGCTATCAAGATCAACTGGCCCCTGGTGCTGTCCGAAGGGCCACAGATGATAACGAAGCTGTCCGAGTTCTCCGAGGTCATATGCGATTTCAAGGTAGCGGACATCCCTAACACAGTGAAGCTGATCGTCGAGAACGCGGTCTCCAGAGGGGCATCCGCTGTCATCGTTCATGCTTTCACTGGGGACGATTCCCTCAAAGCTGCAGTCGAGGCCGCCGGGGATGCAGAGATCTACGCCGTTACTGAGATGAGTCATCCCGGAGGAAAGATGTTCACCGCGAAGCATGCCGAGGAGATGGCAAGGCTCGGAGTGGAGTGCGGAGTTGAGGGATTCATCGCTCCCGCGACCCGTCCCGAGAGGATAGCGGACATCCGCAAGATCATCGGCGACCTCAAGATCCTTTCACCCGGAGTAGGTGCTCAGGGAGGCAAGGCATCGGATGCGATAAGGGCAGGAGCCACGTATGCCATCGTGGGACGTGCTATATACGGATCGGACGATCCCAGAGCATCCGCGCTCACATTTGCCGATGACATAAGGTCCGTACTTTAAGTCAGTCTTTTTGCGACTGCTTATAATTAATATAATTAGGCGCGGTAAATGTTTTAATATAAAACCGAGTATCAACGCCATTCATAAGACGGAGACTTATAGAATGCGCAAATTCGGAAAAGAGTCAACCGCCCCTGATGAAGGGGTAGGCCGCGTAGGCGGCGGGTGGTTGCAGAACCACGGTGCTCTGGCCGTATGTATCGTTGCTCTTCTGGCATTGGTGCTCAGGACAGCCTTTGCGTACGGTGTTTCCGCGGACGGGGATTATGCCCTGTCAGGCGGATCAGACGCACAATATCATCTGCACGTAGTCGAAAGCATACTCAATGGAAGCTTCATCATCGGAAACGATGTGGCAATCAATTACCCTGTCGGGGGACTCAACATCAACCCGCCCCTGTACGATTTCATCGCAGCAGGTATCGGTTCATTCGGAGGCGCGTCGTTCGCCCTGGCCGTTCTGGCGCCCATTTTCGGAGCGCTCACGGTATTCCCCGTCTATCTAATCGGAAAGGAACTCAAAGGAGTTAAGGTAGGGGTCCTTGCCGCACTGATCTACGCTCTCATGGCACTGCCCATCAGCTCATCGGTGTTCTCCAACGGAAACGAGTTCGCTTTCACTGCATTCCTTTTCGCCTTCTTCATCCTGGCAATGATTAAGATGTCCAGGAAGCTCAGCGACGATATGCCGGCGCTGAGAGAGGCAGTCATCGCAGGTATTCTCCTTGGACTCATTGCACTCTCGTGGAATGGATTCCGCTCGATCCTGGTCCTTCTGATCATCGTCATGGTCATACAGCTCCTCATCGGCCGTTTCAACTCCAAGGACTTCTCCGCAGCACTTTACTCCTACTCGATCGTCATGGTCATCGGAGTCGTTCTTGCGGCTATTTACTACATCCCTGCCGGACTTTGGGATGCGGTTTTCTCCGGACCTGTTCTCATCACACTCACAGCGGTGGTCTTCGGTTTCATCTTCAAGGCCGTGCAGAGCAAGCCTTGGATCTTCACCGTCCCCGCACTCATCGTAGCATACGCAATTGTCGCTGCAGTCCTCTTCCTCGTCGACGGGGACCTCGGCAAAGCGCTCATCATCGGAAACTCGACCTTCGTCAACCCCATCATGGAGGAACTGGCAAGGCTGTCGGTGTCCATCTCGACCATGTCATCCTACTACGGATGGGTCCTCATGTGGATGCCCTTCGCAGTAGGTATCTATGAGTTCTATGTATACGCAAGGAAGGACCGCTCCAACAGCCAGCTCTTCCTGACAATGTTCATGCTCATCCCCTGGTTCTTTGCCTGGACGTCCGTTGGGGCGGCCGCAGTCGCAGGACCCGTCTTCGCTGTATCCTCAGCGATGGCAATCGTGTTCGTACTGACCAAGGCGGACCTCAAGTCCTACTGGTCCAGCATGAAGGCGGCAGGATTCCCCGGTCTCTTCAAGAAGATGATCAAGCCCCTGCCCTTCGTGTCCGTCCTCGTCGCGGCATTCCTGATCGTCCTCCCCGGATGTGTCTACGCCGTCGACGCCGGAATCTCCAGCAACGAGACATACGGATACTTCGCGTACGGAAACACAACATACACAATCCAGACCGGCGACGCGTACCCCATGTCGCAGGTCTACGACGATCTCACAAAGACAGCCGACATGGACGTCGGAGTCCTCACCTGGATCAACAGCTCCACCGACCTCGCAGCACTCGGATTCAACACCGTCAATGACAGGCTCGGAACCGGTGCCACAGCAGCCTCTCACATCTATCTCGCTGAGGGAAGCGCAGGCGCAACAGCAGCCCAGGCAATCCGTGTGATGATCGCCAACCCCGGTACATCCTTCTCCGCAGCATTCGCGGGACACGCAGATGTCTACAACGAGGTCGCCGGATACATCGCTGATCCCGAGACCGCGGTTGACGCGGTCAAGGCCGACACATCCGTCTACGGAAAGATCAGCTCCGACGTAACTGAGGAGAACGCCGTCTACTTCGCATCCATCAAAGCGATGACCGAGAACATGAGCGGCGTCGAGATCATGAAGGCCTACGACTCCATCTGCTCTCAGGCAGACGAGAAGATCGGATACTACATCGTCGACGGTTCAATGGTCCCCCTCGTCTACGGCGACGGAGACTCACTCGCTACCATGGCATACTTCGGCGGATACTCCACCGACAGCTACGGAGCAGCTACACAGTTCTACTCCCTTATCACATACTACTCCAACTACTATCCCGCGATGGGAACCGACACCCTCTACGACACATTCCTGTGGAAGGCACTCATCGGACCTACTCCCTCAGAGATGGGATACACCTCATCCTTCTCCTACCTGTACGATCTGACCACCAGCACCGGTGACGTCAAGACCATGCCCGGATACGGACTCGCAGGTTACGAGATCTCCAGCTGGTACGTCAGGTACAACGCAGATGTCGCCGCAACGACCAGCGACGACGGATGGGAGTACATGAAATACTCTGATGCGACAGCAGCTCAGAGCAAGGACGGAGGAGTCATCAACTACCTCTCTTCCATCATCACGTACGAGTACGTAGGACTCGAGTCCTCAACAGTGACCTCCAAGGTTGTCAACGAGGACGGCGAGCCCCTCAAGGGAATCACAGTACAGGTCGTCAACTTCAACTCCAAGTACGATGCAACAATAGTCTACTCCGAGTGCAAGACCGACAAGGACGGTTCATTCACCATCCAGGTCCCCAAGGGAGACTACATGTTCATCCTGAAGAACGGAAGCGTCAAGCTGAACGATCACAACTCTGCCCTCATCGGTCCCGACTACCCCATCGTAGTTGAGTCATCCAAGTTCTACGAGCAGATCGAGGTCGGAGACAACCCGGATTACGGAGACTACAAGTACACCCTCACAGCAGGTGATGTAAAATACTTCATCGAGGCAGATCTTGGATACCTTTCATCCGACAACGCCCTCGATATCGACAACAATCCGGCACATATCATTCCCGGTACATACACCTACTCGCTCATCGATGCGACCGGAACATCTGTTGCAAGCGGATCCGTCACATTCTACGAGGGTCTCAACACTGGTCTCATGGTTGCGCCCAAAACGTACACCATTACCGCGAACGTCACCGACTTCTACGGACAGAACGTCGAGGGCGGGACGGTCATCGCGATCAATGACACCACATACATGGAGTACACCGCTATGATCGAGGAAGGAAAGGCCGTTATCACAGTGCCTTCCGGAAAGTACACAGTCAGGTTGACCGATGGATACGTCAGCATCAACTCTACCTCACTTAATGTGACCAACAACAGGACAGTCAGCATCACAGCTTACGAGCAGATCGAAATCGACCTCGTTAACCAGCCTGCAATCATGACCGTCTACGGCGGTAACTACAGCGCCCTCGTCGAATACGACTACGACGCATACGTGCCCTCCACCCAGGGAGCTTCCGAGTACGCATTCACCTTCTACGGTGCAGATGCGGAAAACGTCTACTGGGGACAGTTCACGGATAACCCCTATGTCACGATTAACTCATCCAAGGCGTACAAGGTCTCCGGAAGCATCGGATCCTCTGGAGTCGTCAACTTCATCGTCGGAAGCATGGTCTTCTCTGCCAACGCAGATTCGGACGGAAAGTTCAGCATGCTGCTCCCCGCCCTCGGATACACCGTCTGGGCATACACGGACAGCAACGATGTGTACATCAGCGAGCTGACCGTCAGCAAGGACACCGACATGGGTAAACTCGACATGGAATCAGGAAGGAAGGTCAACGCCACATACGAGTACAAGAGCGGAACCAGCAAGTCGAGGGTAGGACTGCCCTGGACACCCGTCGAGCTCAAGTTCATCAAGGGAACCGTCACCTGGATCCTCCCTGCAGTCACCGACAGCAACGGAAAGGCCACATTCGTCATTCCCAAAGACGCGACCGACGCAGAGGTCACCGCGAACGGCGGAAGCATCGACAACGGATCCTTCAAGGCCGATGATCTGAAGTACACGATCACCGACGGATCCGGAACAGTCACCGCAACGATCACCATCGACAGCGACGAACTCGTCAAGAACACGATCTACGCCGATTATGAGATGACCCTCATCCCCTACGGAGAGGAGGACGAGATCTCATACACCGGACCCATGGAGCTCGCTCCCGGACAGTACGCTGCCAAGATCAACGCCAACACCGGATACTACTTCGACGGAACCATCTATGTGTACCCCGGAGAGGCCACATTCGCAGGCCTCAACGTCCTTGAGGTATACGGAGTCGAGATCACCAAGTTCGCTCTCGATGAGCTCGAGATCACCGGTGAGAAGTCGCACAACAACTACAACGACGATGACATCTATTACTTCGAGTACGACAGTGAGTACTTCCTCACGACCCACAACCCTAGTTCTGGATACATGAAGAACGGATACCTCTATGTCGAGTCCGGAGAGACCCCTGTCGAGAAGATCGACATGTCCACCGACGGAAGGACTGTGGAGATCAAGGGATTCGTAGGAGCGATTGCTGATGGAGAGGTCACAATCTCCTATGACGATGTCAAGATCATCGAAGATGTCAGCAGCGGATCGTTCTCGGTCACCGTTCCCCAGAACGCGACCAACATCTACTTCGAGGCAGAGGTCACCAAGACCATCAATTCCCAAAAGTTCGGATTCAGGGGAACCGCACTCCTCGCCGACACCAGCAACAAGATCGTTAACATCCCCGTGATGTCCGACGATACAGCAGTCGACTATGAGGAGGACGACCTCGATGCACGCATCGATTCTGCAGTGTTCCACGACGGATACGGAACCGTCACCCTGACGATCTTCAACAACACTGACGCCGTCAAGGGATACTCTATCAAGTCCGGAACCGCATGGGTCCTCGAGTCAGTGGCCCAGGTAGAAATCAAGGCCAACACGTTCGCAACTGTCACTGTCGCCGGGGCCTATGAGCCCAACGGAACCGGTATCGGATCCACCGGAATGTCCGTCATCGTATCGGACTTCAACGGAACCGGAAGCAAGACACTGAGGATCGTCGATGGTACCGAGGAGGGAACCTCCAAGATCACCATGAAGACCGCAGCCACTTGCGACAACAAGGACAAGCTGTCCGGTGCAGAGTATCTCTACGCCCTGACCTTCTTCAACGCAGGCCAGGCAGGACCCGTCACCGTTGACGCGACCGTACCCGCAGGATACAACGCATCGCTAATGAGCGAGGACGGAGAGTACATCAAGGAGCTCGGATCCTCGTTCATCGTGCCCGCACAGTCGTCCACGATCATATATGTGAAGATCATGAAGCTCGATGGAGACATGGATCAGGCTCCCTCGATATCGGTCACCACCGATGTTGCCGGATCCGCGAACCTTACCCCGTCGTCCATCGACATCCAGGTCGACTCCATGACCGTGTCCGGTGACTCGGCCGTGGATCAGAGGGCCGGAGTCCCCGCAGGAGTCTGGTTCATCCTCGGTGTCTGTGTACTCCTACTCATCCTCATTGTTTGGATGGGTACCAAGAGAGGGGGTGTGTTCTCACGCAAATGAATAAAGCAGCATTCGGAATCATGGCCCTGCTGGCCCTGGCAGCATTCTGCCTCGTGCCCGCGGGAGCCGACGCAGCAGGGGAGATCACACACGACGGAACAAACGTCTACAAGGTCTCCACAAGCGAAGACTTCACCATCGTCTACACCTACGAGCCCGGCGAGACCGGAGAGATCACATACTCCGCAAAGGTCGTCGACAAGTCAGGCAACACCCAGTCCAACGCAGTGTCCCCCTCATCGGGATCACTCGACAGCGGATTCGGTGAGACACTGACCGTCAGCGTGCCCAGCAAGACCGGTACATACAAGCTCGTCGTCGAGTACAGCCTCGATGACGAGAAGGTGAGCGAGAGCGAATACGTCTTCAAGGCGGTCAATCCCATCGTGCTGACCGTCAACCTCACAGCAGAGGACGCAACACTGAACCTCGAGGAGTTTGGAGTCTACTTCTACGTGGACGGACAGAAACTCGACGACAGTTACAAGACGATCACTCTCTCCGCAGACGGAACAGGATCCGTCTCCTATGACTGGATCGCGGACCCCGAGGGCAGTAAGCACACATTCAGCGTGCAGGCCGTCGGAGGAGCATCCATGATCAAGGGACTGGACGAGGTCCACACGTTCTACACGGAGGATAACGACTACACCATGATCATCGTCCTTGCATTCGTCATCCTGATCGCTCTCATCATCTGGGCGGTTACGATCTACCGCAGGCCTATCAAGAACTACGGTAAACCCAAGGCAAGGCGCTGAAAACCCTAAACTTAATCAGAGGGGCCTAATGGCCTCTCCCCTTACTTCCTTTATAACGAATCGTAGAAAGCACTGCGCAGATCGCGCTTGAACGAATCCTCGTTCCTCCTTTCTTCGAACTGTGATGGATCCGCCTTCTCGAATGTGAGCCAATCGTAATTCACATCCAACAATGTCAATGCATCCGGCCTAGCCACACCGAAGTTGATCTCCTGAAGGTCGTCCAGTGCCCTGTGAACGTCATCGAGGTCATGTATCCCTTTGGCTACGGATTCTATCGCAGCGACCATCCTGCGGATCATGTTCCACAGGAAGAACCTGGCCTCGAACTCGATGATCATCATATCGCCTCTGACATCGATGTCAATCCTCTCAACGTTGGCGACTGTGGGCTTGTTGTCAGGTTTGCAGAATCTCGCGAAATCGTGCTCTCCAAGGAACACGTCCGCGCATTCCCATGCGAGGTCGATGTCCAACCCCTTCGCGGGCAATATGTACCTGTAGACGCGGCTTGTGGCGTATCTGACGTTAAAGTCGTCAGGGACCTCGCTCACTGATCTGAAGAATATGTCCCCTCCCACGGCGTTCAATGCTCTGAGAAGGGAGGAGTTGTGCGTGAAGACCGAATTGAAGCATATGGCGTTACCAAGAGCGTTCACTCCCTTGTCGGTACGGCTGGAGAACTTCAGGTCCAGTTCCTCCGGGGCGATCTTGGATACCAGGGTTAGTTTGTCGAGCACCTCGGACTCCACAGTCCTGCCGGTAGGCTGTATCTGGGAACCGTTGAATCCCTCGCCCATGTAGGCAATCTTCACGACGACTCTTCTCATGCGGAGCGGAGTTCCTTCATGTGATCGACCCTCTTCTGCACCAACGCTCTAGTTCCGATGTCGTGGCGCATGAAGATGGCGTCGCACTTGATGTACTGAAGGGCCTTCTCGCAGTTCTGCTCGGCCTCTTCGATGTCCTTGCCTATTCCGACAACACCGATTGACCTCGATGTGCCCGTGATGAGCTTTCCGTCCTTCTGGTCGACGTTGGCGTAATAGAGCACTGCACCAGACTTCTTCACGCCCTCCTCGTCCACTGTGATCTCGTGTCCGGATTCGGATTTCACTCCGTATCCCTTGGGCACGATGTACTTGCAGACCGTGGCCTTGTCGAAGAACTTCACATCGTCGGTGAGTGTTCCGGTGGCCATCTGCAGGCAGATGTCCTGGAAACTGGATTCCAATGCAGTGAGAACGTTCATCGCTTCCGGATCCCCGAACCTTGCGTTGAACTCGATGATCTTGGGTCCGTTGACTGTGAGCATGAACTGTCCGTAGATGGGTCCGCGGTAGGGGCATCCATCCTTCGCCATCGCATCGATGACTGATTGGATGATCTCAATGGCCGCTTTCCTCTCGGAAGCCGTTATGAAGGGCAGGAGATGGTCGCTGTCGCTGTAGGAACCCATCCCGCCTGTGTTCGGACCTACATCGCCCTCGTAGGCCCTCTTATGGTCCTGTACGAGCGGCATGGGGACGATCTTCTTTCCGTCGACGAACGCCATTTGCGTGAATTCCTCTCCGACGGCCTTCTCCTCGAGGATGACACCGGCCCCGCCGATGTTCGCGTCGAAGATCTCGTTGATGTATTCCATCGTCTCCTCGAAGCTGTGGAGGTGCTCTCCCTGGACCTTGACTCCCTTTCCGCCGGTGAGTCCGACGGGTTTGACGACGATCTCGTGATCGATTGTCTTGAGGTATGCTTCCGCATCCTTGGCGTTGTCGAAGTGGGCGAATCCCAGGTTGCCCTTGATCTTGTACTTGTCCACGAGCTCCCTCATGAACGTCTTGGAGGTCTCGATCCTCGCAGCCGCCTTCGTGGGTGCGGCGCACTTGACGCCGATCTTCTCGAGCTCGTCGACGATTCCTACCTCGAGGGGTGCCTCGGGTCCGATGTATGCGACCTCGACACCGTTCTCCTTGGCGAACGCGCAGACCTTCTCCAAATCCTTCTCGCTGCAGAGCAGGTACTTCTTCGATCTGGCTATTATGCCGGGGTTGGCATTCTTCATGACCGAGTAGATCTCAGCTCCCGATCTGTACAACGCTTCGACTGCGGCGTGTTCCCTTCCGCCTCCACCAACTGCCAATACCTTCATATCGATCCCTCAGAGTTTCAATGCGGCCAGGATCTCGTCCAGGCCCTCGTCCTTCCTGACGCTGCACTTGTAGATGTTCTTCAGTCCGCCCGTGAGTTTGTTGTAGTCCCCGGCGATGACGTCCGGGTCGACACCGACCGCGTCGCAGATGTCCATCTTGTTGAGGATCGCGATGTCGGAGTGGAGGAAGATGTCGTGATGTTTCCTGACCATGTCGTCACCTTCCGTTGTGGATATGACGACGACCCTGTAGTCCGTTCCAAGCGGGAAGTCCGCGGGACATACCAGGTTGCCTACGTTCTCTATGAAGACCACGTCGAAATTGTCCAGGTCGATCTCGTCGAGAGAATGCCTGACGAGATGCGCATCCAGGTGGCATTCCTTCTGCGTGTTGCAGTTGAATGCCTTGAGTCCGGACTGTTCGAACCTTGTGTAATCGTCCACGCCGGTGACGTCCCCTGCGATTGCGCATACGCGCACTCCCTTCGCCCTGAGCTTCTCTGCGAGCTTGATGATCAGTGCCGTCTTCCCGGCTCCGATGGAACCCATGAAGTCGACGGACTTGATCTTGTGCTCCTTGAGCATGCGGTAGTTCTCGTGAGCTAGCTTGGCGTTCTCCTTCAGGACGTCTATCTCCATGCCTGGCTGGACTATGTGCATACCCCTGCATAACGCGTGCGTGGTAATAAGGGATTCGACTTTTTCATTAAGATATAAATTTTGCTAAAAGTTTATATTATGAAAGAATGGGATTCAGAGCAGATAACTCATTGTGCCAGATATGGTATGGAGACAATGATCTAACGTAACTGTTCAGAAACCCATAATTGATCCTTTCTTCGACTGCATTCCTCTTTGGCTCACTGATTAACTGTTGTTGTAACTGTTCCGGAAGGAATTCTATTTGCCAAGACGGTAGCCTCAAATTGGGGGCAGTAAGGATTGGGACAAAGCGGTAGGTATTGTTTTTCCGGTCACTCAAAGCACATGTCGTTCTTCTGACTTACATACCTTTCCCGCGGATTAGCCTATACATTTGAACTCTAACTCCCGATTTTTACGGAATAAGTTCATTCAGGGCCCGGGATACAATCCCAGTCCGAGGTCCTGTTCTATCTTCCGCACATTTGCTGGTACAGTCTGAGGCATTACCCTTGACTGAGTGGTGATGGATACCACGGAGCTGTACTCAAACAGTATATCGAGGGGAGTGTATTTGGCAGTCATTTCCCTACCCGCAATCCACAGCTCCATAGCCATGTACATCCTGAGAGCTAAGAAGGTCACCAGATTGAATCCCATAATCGATAGGTTGTCCCTGAGGTATGTGCTGTCTGCATTCATGACGGTCTTCGCAGAATCATAGCATTCTTCAACCGAGCATCTCATCTTGAACATTGTGTACAGTTCTTTTGGATCCTCGTTCAGATTGGTGACCAGGATGAGGTTTCCTGCTTTGGACGGGTCCCCGTCCAAAGTGTACGGAGAATCGTCGATGAAGCATGGCTCCATGTCCTGATCTTCATCAGACGTTTCCGTCCACATCATCTCCACAAGTTCCTTGTTACGCTGATTCTGATTCTCGAACCTATACGCATTGTATCCGAAACCTTCTCCGATCGAATACATGACGGAATCCCCTCTGAAGTTGAACCCTTTGGGTTCAACGATCTTGAGAGAATCATACAAAGGCGAATTTCTTCTCACAGGTATAATGAAACGGTAACCGTCCGAGTGCAGTTCCTGCATAATATCTTCGGAGAAATAGCCCCTATCCATGACCAGGATACATTCGCGGCCGATGTCCATTTCATGCAATATGTCTGTAATGGCTCCCTCTTTGACGTTTCCTGCCAACGTCTTCAAGGCTTGAGGAAGTTTATCGTCAAGACCGCAAATCAGAGCTATGTTGAACTGTCCGCAGGACAGTTTGAAACGATTGTATCCTTTCTTTATGAGGAACGACTGACCTTTGCTGAAGCATACCGTCAGATCGGTCGCCATCTTCTTACCTGGCGTTCTCAGTGATTCAAAGAACCTGTCCTGGGCATCTTTCGCGCCGCCTGCTATCTTCAAGGCCAATGAAAGAGCATCGGGATCACAATGGGGATGCAGGCACATGACATTGTCCTGCTTCAGGAACCATCTGCCTGCCTGGCAGAGCCTTCCTCTGCCAGCTAGTCTGGACATGGCCAGCATCAAAAGGTCATCGCATGTATCAGGGAAACATTCCCGCAGAAATGGGATGAAATCCCTACAGGCCAATTCGAAGACCTGCATCGCGCCTTTGATCCTGTAATCCATGACCTCTTCTGGACGCTTTCTGTAACGTTCAACATCTATGTGGGCCGCCGCGATTGCTTTCGGATTCATCTTTTCGACGTCGATCTCCGTGGAGATCACCAGATTCCCTGGTGGCTCTAGTATTCCGATGTACTCTGTCAGTTTCTTCCGTCTATTCTCTCCGGGCACCCACTTCGTGGATGCCCAATAAACGTAATGGTTCTTCCCGTTCTTCTCAACGGTCAGACCCTTGCTTCCGGAGTCCCTCATTTTCTGCAGCCATTCCTTTGCCCAACCGTCTGGTTCCCTTCCCATATATTCCGTATTACGGAATAAGTATATTAAACTTCTGATTCCTAATAGCCAGATGATCCAAAAGTTCAGAGCTCAGTTATACCATATACCGGAAAAATCGGGAGTTAGAGTTTGAAACCTAGCATCATGTCATGATGCGATTGGTTCGATTTCAGGAAGAAAACTTGTTAGATTCTCGCTTCCATCGAAGGAAACAGCTCTTGCGAATCTGAAGCTGGTAGGTAATTCACCTTATGAGCTGCGAAAATCCTAGCTGAAGTTACGATTATTTTTATAGTTCAGACATTTTTTCAGTTGCATAGACCTTGATGGTGTTTTAATGAATAAGAAATTGTCCGCTTATATTGCGATATTGGTATTGACTCTCTCTCTCTTTTCGGTGTCCTAGCCGAATCAGAGAGTCAGGATGCTCTCGACGGATGGGCAGATATGGATGAAGACCTTGAATCCGGACTGTTACGTTGGAAGAGCACGATAGAATCAGGATCATGTGGGAGGGATAACGATGATCTCGAATGGGCTTATAAAAAAATTGAAAAGGTAAGTTCTGCATACTACGGTGAACATTACAGATATTTGATGATGATAACCGGCGACGGCTATATGCAGGATTATGAACCCTCCGAGGACAAATACGGTTTACCTTCCACAACCGCTCCATGGCAGGCGGAATCCATTCGTAATGATCGCATTCTCGATGCAATATTCTGGGGTGACACTGGTGATGGTTTAGGCAGCTCCAACAGGATGGATTCTATCGGAAAATATGCATTCGCTCACATGTGGGGTCCTCATAACATCGTCATGACGGACAATAATGATGATGAAGGCGATGCATCTATCGAGTTTATAGACGACTATGCATTCTATGACTCAAGTTTCGATTGTTTCATGTCCGCAGAGAGTAGTTATGATGTGATCAACCTCCCATATCTGAGTCGTATTGGAAACTATGCCTTCTACGATTGTGGTTTTTCTACCATGGATTGGACTATAGCTCCTAACTTGACTGATTTGGGTAAATACGCCTTTGCCGGTTGCGAGAACCTGTGTAGAATTACGCTACCCGATAGCCTTACTGAAATCAAGGAAGGAACATTCAAAGACGACAGGGTATTGGTCACAGTGAATTTGCCTTCAAAACTTCAGAAGATTGGAAGTTTTGCTTTTGAGAATTGTTCTGGAATAATAACGATAACGATACCCGAAAGTGTGACGTACATAGGAGACGGGGCATTCAAGAACTGTTCCTCGCTAGAATCGATCGTGATCACAGGTCCTGTGGAGTTAGGTAACAACGTTTTTGAAGGATGCACCAATCTGAAGAGTGTGGTAATTAATGCTTCCGCAGATATACCAGCAACCGTTTTCAAGAACTGTAGCTCACTGGTCAAAGCAGAAATCAGTGGTAATGCGGGTCTGGGTGAGGGTCTATTCGAAGGGTGCAAGAAACTCGAAACGCTGAATGTATACGGTGATACGTCAATATCCGCACGTGTTGCCAAGGATTGCTCGGCCCTGAAGTCTGTCTTGATCCGCAGCACAGAAGAAATAGGCGAGTCAGCGTTCGAGGGATGTTCGTCCCTGGAATCTTTAAGGGTAAGCTATGTAGTGAACGCAATATCGGAGAAGGCATTCAAGGGCTGTTCATCCTTGAAGCCGAAGTTTCTCAGTTACCAAAATATTACGCGTGGGCGCGATTACATGATCAGATACGCTCGCTCGCATAGCATCCGCTAGCCTATACTCCGAATGAGAACCCGAAGTCGGTTCTCAGTTAACCGCAATCCACCTCAATATGTCGTCCGGAGGGCCCTCCGGACACGCATATGGGGGCACATACCATTTGGAAATGGTCCGGAATGCATCCTGTATGGCCCTTATTATGGGTGTAAAACCACTGAATTCCCTGTCCGTAACTTTCCCGTCCGTCACCTTTCCTGTAACTGAGAACCGATTCAACTCTTCGATCATTGTTTCTGCACGGAATTTAGCTGCCTCAGGCGTTATGAACCTGATGAATGAGATTATGAACAGCGCCAAGAAGGATATCAGAACACGGCCCTTTATGCCCTCGGGACTCCTGCATCTGAGCGGTCTGATGTCAATCCCATTCTTCAGGTCCCGGTAACTGTCCTCGATATGGTTGCGAGACCTGTAGATCCTCAAAGCTTCCGCGGGATCAATCCCGCGGGAACATGTGAGAATGAAATAGCCTTCATGACCACTAATTCTGCTTTTAACAGCCTCTTCGATGGCCTTCTCACGTTCCTTCATAGTCTCGAGATTGAACACATAGGATTGTTTCACATTGATGAACCAATTAGCGTTCTTGTACTTCTTGCGAGGCTTCCCCTTCTTGATCGATGAGGCCAATTCCATGGCCTCATCATAATCGCGTTCCGCCTTCTTGTGATATGATTTCATATCGGCCTCAAATTTCTCCTCAGAGAACACCAAAACCTTGGTCATACCACTGTTGCCCCTATATGTCCGAACGTAGTCACGTTCGCCCATTTTGGGGACCGTCCCATCCTTGTTCCTGACAACATCCCATTGACCGATCATGGTGATGTACTTGTCATCGGAAGGGGTCCATTGTGCACGCGTCAAGAAATCGAAACCTGAGTCCTTGACAAGTTTTCCGTTCTTCTCGCTATAGGCGCCATTGTCGAATACGATCAGACATCCAGGGTTCAGGAACTTCTTGACCTTCTTGAATAGCATGGGGAAATGGCTCTTGTCGTTCATCTTTCCCGGGACCACCGTTAGACCGATATTGATTGAGTGCTTGCTGCTCATCGCCAACCCTATGTTTATCTGTGGCCTGTCGGGCCTGTGATCCTTCGAATGGCCGAAGGTGATGAAATCATCAGGTTCACCGTCGATGTAGGTGGCCGACCAATCAAAGAATACCTCGTTGAACGAGAAACCGAACTTCTTTCTCAGGACTGTATCGATCTTCTCCACTACGAGGTCCATGTTCTCACCGAGCCTCTCCGAGGCACGGTAAAGATCGTTCTTATCCATGACCTCCTCGACCCCATAGGCCTCTCTGATGTTGGAATTATCCAAGATGTCCTCCAAACGGTTGATCGATAGCCCTTTCATCTGCATAGCATGGGTGACCATGCACATCGTGAGCTCCGATATGGATATCCCCTGATTCCTCTTGAGAGTGTCCAACAGGATGTCGAGATCGAATTCCCTGAATACCCTTCTCACGATCTGATTGCACCCTGCCGGAACCGTGATATCGTCGTTCGCGACGATATCCTCGAAAAGCGTCTGTCTGTTTCTCCTTTCCAACGTTTTTGCTGTCCTGCTCTTCTTCCCCATAGCATTACCGCCTGCTCAAACCAAATGATCAGGCTCATGCTTATCTACACGTACGCGATAAGTTGGAATGACCTGAGCCGTTTGGTTTGTAAGCGCTGATCATTATGGCTCGGTCGCTTCTTTTCGTTTTCGCTCATTGGTCATCATGAGACGTTGTCACGCGTGCGCGCCCGCGACTATAGGAAGAATCGTAACTGCGAAACTTCGGTTGAAGGATCTTTCGGTTTCTATTAAGAGGATAGGCGAGTCAGCGTTCGAGGGATGTTCGTCCCTGGATTCTATAACTGTTAAGGACGGAGTGACGATACTCCCCGAGAAAGCATTCAAGGATTGTTCGTCCCTGAGGTCCATCTCCATTCCGAATACACTGAAAGAAATCGCTTCAGATACATTCGAAGGCTGTGTGTCCCTGGAATCCATCGTTCTGCCTGTGAACACTATTCCGGAACATGCATTCGATACCTGTACTTCGCTCAGGTCGGTGGAATTGCAGTATGGAATGCAGGAGATACAGGCGTCCGCATTCGCGAATACTGCGATAGAGCCCCTTTATTTCCCAGGATCGGTGAAAACCATCCATAAAGATGCGTTCGCTAATTGTTCCTCTCTTTCGACTATAGAATTGAGAGATGGTGGATGCACCGTGAACAGCGGGGCATTCAGGGATTGCAGTTCTCTCCGTAGCATAGTCTGCGGAGATCACGTCGTTTTTGCCAAGGGTGCATTGGAAGGATGTAGTGGCATAACGGTAAGATTCCCTGATCAGATCGCCGGGATAGCCGATGATGCATTCAACGGCAGCAATGGCGTCTCCAAAGTGGAGTTTTCGCCATATCTGAAAACGATAGGGAATCGTGCTTTTATGGGATCATCCGTCGTAACAATGTCGCTTTCATTCGCTCATATCGAAAGCATAGGCGACAACGCTTTCGACGGTTGCACCCTGTTGAAAGGCGAACTATCGTTTGCGGGATCGAATCTGACGACCATAGGGAAAGAGGCATTCAGGAACTGCGGGGGCATCACCGGTAATATCACATTCCCCGGAAGTGTCCATTCCATCGGTGACCGTGCATTCGAAGGATGTACGGGCATCAGTTCATTGAATTTCAACGGTGTGAAGTCCATCGGAGAGGGTTCGTTCAAGGGATGCTCTGGAATCAAGTATATTTCGCTGCCAGAGGGTCTGCAGACTATAGCGGACGAAGCGTTCAAGAATTGTTCGAACACTACTAGTTTCCTCATACTGCCGTCAACGCTCCAGTCCGTTGGGAATGAAGCGTTCAGTGGCTGTGCTCTCAACGGATCCCTGAAGATTGCCGGAAATACGAGTTTCGGAGCGAATGTATTCAGTGGATGCGATTTCAGCGCGCTGTATTTCGGAGAAGGTGTGACGAAAATCTATCCTCATGCTCTGAAGGGCTGTTCGCAGTTCACAGGATCTCTATCCCTCCCCTCCACACTGACTGAAGTCGGCGAATCTGCATTTGAGGGCTGTGCCTTCACAGACACACTCAGCGTTGCAGGTGACACTCACTTCGGATCGGATGCGTTCAAGGGCTGTCATTTCAATAGCATAGTGTTCAAAGAAGGGGTGACGTCGGTCGCCGCGAATGCGTTCAATGGCGCATCCGAGATCTCAGGCAAGATCTCACTTCCCACCAGTCTCAGAAGCATAGGTTCCGATGCCTTCAGTGGCTGTGCGTTAATCAATGAAATAGAATACAATGCTACGGAATGGAATCTCACCGTAGGGTCCGGTGCCTTCTCACTCGGTACCGGCAGGCTGCATGCGGAATGCACCGTGTACGGTGCATACGATTTCGTAAGGCAAATCGCAGACTATTCTAATAGCAACACGGTGTTCCGCTTCATTATCGCCGAACATTCAGGTTCCGAAGGCGGTGTCCTTTGGACTATCTGTGACTACACCCTGACCCTGAGCAAAGACATGTCCTCTAACGGCGGCACTATGAGGGATTTCAAAGTGAACGACAGACCTGCCTGGGAGAATGATGTGCTTTGGAAAAACGTGTCCGAACTCATAATAGAAGAAGGAGTCGTTTCTATAGGCGATTATGCATTCTACGAATGGGGGGCGCTGACGCATCTCTTGCTACCCGAAGGTATCGTTACAATCGGCGCTGAAGCATTCAGAGATTGTAACAATATCCAAACGATCGAATTGCCTTACAGCCTGAGAACGATAAGTGGATTCGCATTCTTCAACTGTGATCTGGTTGAGACGGTGATAATCCCCGAGGGTGTGAATACCATCGAGACCGGTGCATTCAGATCATGTGATAGTCTTAAGACCGTATATATTCCGATCACTGCCAAGCAATTCGGTAACAGCATATTCGAGGGGTGTGACAGGTTGGAGGCGATATTTTTTATGACTGATTCATTGGATTTGAGTGAGGCCAAGAGCGATTCATTCTCTCTGGGGCAGGATCATTCCTTATCGGTCTACTCCTTCGGCAATGCACTTGAAAATAAACTCAAAAGCGTTTCCAATTCCAAGATCACATATTTGGATTACAAGGATTTCGGAAAGGAGGGCGGTGTAATCTGGTACATACTGGAGAACAAGCTCATTTTGCAGTCTGAGACTGATGCAGCGACACCGGGCTATGATATGAGCAGGCCCTCATGGGAGACATCTCCTCAGTGGAAGAGTGTTACCGAAGTGATAATAGCCAACGGTGTCAGAGCTATAGGTCCGGGAGCTTTCGACAGAGCTTCCAATATCGAATCCGTTTTCATACACGCTGATTTAGAATACATCGGAGACATGGCGTTCCAGATGTGTACGTCCCTTAACAATACGAACTGCTATGGCAAGGTAGGTGTGTTGGGCGACTCCCTATTCTACGGGTGCAGCTCGTTGAAATCGACAAATCTGTTCGAAGACCGTGAGTCGATTCCCGCAAACACATTTAAACAATGCACATCGCTCGAAGAGATAACGATCCCTGCTTCCATGACATCTATAGGATATTGTGCCTTCAGCGGATGTAGCTCGCTGAGATCAATCACATTCGAATCTGAATACTGGAACATCGACGTCGGCGAAGGTGCCTTCGATCTCGGAAAGTATCATGATGTGAAGTGCACCGTACATTCCAAATACAACCATGCCGAAGGCAATATCAGTGGGACCAACACCAAATTCGAATTCCTCTCAATAGGGAACAACGGTAAGGACGGAGGTACCATATGGGCGATATCCGGCGCACCCTGATAATCTCCAAGATGTTCAATTCTGATGGTACGATGAACGATCATACGGACTCGAGGCCGACTTGGGAATCCGATCCGAAGTGGTCGGATGTCATCAGGGTGACGATCGAGGACGGGGTCACATACATCGGGGACAGAACGTTCAGCGATTGTACCGTAATCGAAGCGATCGTGGTTCCGTCAAGCGTCACCACCATCGGAGACATGGCATTCTACAATTGCAAGAACCTGAAAGCAGCCAATCTGGTGAACGGTCTTGTCTCCATAGGAGACAGTTCCTTTGGGTACTGCGAATCCTTGGACAGGATATACATCCCGTCAAGCGTCACCACCATCGGAGACATGGCATTCAGCGGTTGCCATAACGTTGTTGGCATATACTACAAATCCCCCACATGGAATATTGTCAGTATAGGCGAACGTGCATTCAATCTCGACCTGATGTTCGAGCCTATTCACCATACGATATACTCTATCGATAACATCGCACAGGGTAAGCTTGATGGTTATTTCGATTTTGGTTCAGATATCAGTTACGCCAATTGGGAGAAAGGCAACATCACCTATACTTGGATGGGTCCGAACGGAACAGTTCTCCAGATAGACGAGGATGTCAAAGACAATGAGATGCCGGCATTCCGTGCACCTTTCCCTACCAATGGATCATTGACGTTCAGCGGATGGGACAGCAAAGAATCCGCGGGAACGGTTCTTATGGAGGCAAAGTTCATCGAAGGTCAACTCACTGATATAGGAGGCAATGATGGTGGATTATTCTTCACTGACGCCGATTCGCAGGATCATACCGTGGCGGTGGTTGTGGTCGTGGCGATAATGGCCGTCTCTATTATCGCATGGTTACACGTCAAAAGGGAATAAACAGTTTTCAATAAAGCTGTCCCTTCCTTAGGGGAGAGACAGCTTTACTTTTCATTCTAGTTACATAGAAGCAATGACCTGACCGTTTCATGATTCGTTGCGCAGGAGCAGGCACGCGCGGGCAATAGTTTAAAGACGGTCGCCGATATGATGCACCGAACAGCATGTATTCAGATTCGCTTTCAAAGCAGCTGGAGGCCCTCGGCGCGGTCGAGGGCTCCAAGTTATCCGTCACCAAGGACGGCAGGAACTCGGTAGGTACGCTGATGCCCCATCACGAGTTCAGCGCCCCTGACGTACTGATCATCAAGGTCAAGAGCGGATACAACGTCGGTATCAGGATCACATCGGAGACCAAGATCGAAGTCCTCGAGAAGCCCGTTGAGAGGGTGAGGAAGGACACCCCCGTGGAGTTCCAGAAGGGACTGCCCAAGCTCGTTCTTATCGGAACCGGAGGCACCATCGCATCCTATGTGGATTACAGGACCGGTGCCGTGCACCCTGCACTGTCGACATCCGATATGGTCAACGCGGTCCCCGAGATCAGGGAAATCGCTAACGTGGATGCCACCGTCCTCTTCTCTATCTTCTCGGAGAACATGGATGTGGACCACTGGCAGGAGCTCGCGGCAGAGGTCAAGAAGCAGATCGACGCCGGAGCGGACGGTATCATCATCCCCCACGGAACGGATACCATGGGATACACCGCAGCTGCATTGTCGTTCATGCTCGGGGATCTCCCGAAACCGGTCGTACTGGTCGGGGCACAGAGGTCCTCCGACCGTCCCTCGTCCGATGCATCGAGCAATCTTATGGCCTGTGCCAGATTCTGCGTCAAGGGAAAGAAGTCGGGAGTCTATGTGATCATGCATGACACCTCCGGTGATGATTCCTTTGCGGTCCATTACGGTACAAGGGTCAGGAAGATGCACACCTCCAGGCGTGATGCGTTCCATTCCATCAACGTGCTGCCCGCCGCACACATAGACAAGGACGGGAAGATCGACATGCACATCGAAGGCCACGACGTGACCTCCGGTGAGGTCAACCTGAAGAACGGCATGGAGAAGTCATGCATCCTCCTGCAGTACTATCCCGGCATGGATCCCTCGCTGTTCGAGGACGTCATAATGAAGTCCAAAGGGGTCGTCATAGCCGGATCCGGATTGGGTCACGTGAACTCCAACATGGTGCCTCTTCTGAAAAAGGCCTGCGATAACGGTACGATTGTCGTCATGACATCGCAGTGTCTCAACGGAAGGACGAATCTCAACGTCTACAACACCGGAAGGGACATCTTGTCCGCCGGTGTCATCACAGTACTGGACATGCTCCCGGAGACGGCATACGTCAAGCTGATGTGGGCATTGGCCAACTCCTCGTCCGTCGACGAGGCGAAGAAGATCATGAAGACGCCTCTTGCAGGCGAGATGTCCGACAGGAGGACCATCGATGTCTGAAGATTACGAGATGATGTGCGGTATCGAGATCCACCAGCAGCTCGATACCAAGAAGCTTTTCTGCTCATGCGACAGCGTCCTCCACGAGGAGGGAACAGGTGCCATCTACAGGAGGCAGAGGCCCACCACATCCGAGATGGGTGAGATCGACAGGGCCGCCCTCATGCAGTTCCAGAAGCACTTGGGATACAGGTACCAGTGCTGCGAGGGATCATCCTGTCTGGTCGAACTGGACGAGGAGCCTCCCCACGAGTGCAACCCCGATGCAATGGACATCGCATTGACATTCTCCGAGATGCTCGGAGCGAACATCATCGACGAGATCCACTACATGAGGAAGATCGTCGTGGATGGATCGGACACATCCGGATTCCAGAGGACTGCTCTTATCGCAACCGACGGATCTGTGAATGTCGGTGACAGGAAGATTTCCATCCTTTCGGTATGTCTCGAGGAGGATGCCAGCCGTAAGGTGGAGGCCAACACAAGCGAGGTCCTCTGGAGGACCGACCGTCTGGGAATCCCTCTTATCGAAGTGGCCACCGGTCCCGACATGAGGACACCCGAGGAGGTCATGGAGGTCGCATTCAGGCTCGGTACCCTGCTCAGGGCAACCAGAAGGGTCAAGAGAGGTCTCGGTACCATCCGTCAGGACCTCAACATCTCCATACCCGGAGGAGCTCGTATCGAGCTCAAGGGTGTAGGGGATCTGAAGCTCATCCCCGATTACGTTAGGAACGAGGTCACCAGGCAGAAGATGCTCATCCGCATCAGGGACATCCTGAACGAGAGGGGCACCAAGGCGGTCCCGTTCGAACCCGTGGATGTCACCGAGATCTTCAGGACATGCGAGTCCAAGGTCATCAAGGGCGCATTGGACGACAAGGGAAAGGTCATCGCTGTCAGGCTCCCCGGATTCGCCGGGGTTATGAACGGTGACAACAAGACCCTCAGGCTCGGTTCCGAGATGGCAGGATACGCTAGGACCAAGGGAGTCAAGGGAATCTTCCATTCCGACGAGCTCCCCAACTACGGTATCGAGCAGAAATACGTGGACGACCTCAGGAACTTCCTTGGAATGACCGGAGAGTTTGATGCGTTCGTCATCTGCGCTGCTAAGGAGAAGAGGGCCATGGAGGCCCTCGAGGTAGCAGTGGGAAGGGCCAACCAGGGACTCATCGGAGTCCCCGAGGAGACCAGGGATCCCCTCCCGGACGGAACCACGAAGTACTCCAGACCTCTGCCCGGAGCGGCAAGGATGTATCCAGAGACCGATGTCCCGCCCATCACCATCATTCAGGAGAGGCTGGACAGGATCAAGGCGAACATGCCCGAGTTCCCGGAGCAGATCCAGGAGAGGCTCGTCAAGGATTACGGAATCAATCCCCAGCAGGCGAGACAGCTCGTCAGAGAGTCCTACGACGAGAGCTTCGAGAAGATCCTCAAGGACAACAAGGAGTTCGCTTCAGTAGCGGCGACTATGTTCCTGAACGTCTACAGCGAGATGGAGCATGACGGTATCGATACCACTGCACTTACCGACGAGGACCTGATCCAAGTATTCGGTATGCTGAAGAAGAACCGCTTCGCCAAGGAGGCACTGCCCAAGCTCCTGAGGGAGATGGCTGTCGGTACCGATGCTGAAGCGGCGATCAAGAAGCTCGGGCTAGAAGCGGTGGATACCGACGAGGCCAGGAAGATCATCGAGCAGATTGTCAACGAGCGTTCCGATTTCGTTAAGGAGAAGGGAATGGCCGCGATCGGCGGACTGATGGGGCCTGTCATGGGTGCCCTGAGGGGAAAGATCGACGGAAAGCAGGCCAACGAGCTCCTGACAGAAGCAATCAAGAAGATCCTCTGAAAACCAATTCCCCGGCATCGCCGGGGTCTTCTTCTATCATCATTCACTGACTGGGTTCTCTTTGCGATTCACCACGATCAGGGCTGCGAATATCATCGCCATTCCTATGACGGATCCTGCCGTCACCGCTTCTCCGTAGATCATCAATCCGATGATGGTGGCCGCCAGTGGTTCCGCATAGGTCAGAACGGATGCCTTTCCTGCCTCTATCTTAGTAAGGGAGTAATTGAACAGCACGAACGGTAGAAGGGTCACGAACAGTCCCATGCCCAACACTACCAGCAACGCGTCAGTGGAGGTGCTGATTATATCGAAGGCATCGGGAAGGTCCGAGAACGGTGCTAGGCCTACGCAGCAAATGAGGGAGGTGTAGAATAGAACTGTGGCCACGCTGTATCCGTTGCCGCTGACGATCTTCGATCCCACGGTGTACACGCTGAAGCAGATCCCCGAAATCGCACCAAGGGCTATTCCGAACAGGTCCATGGATCCGGCATCCGTGAGCACTCCGGTGCACAGAACGCATCCGATGAACGCTCCGACGACGGCAATAGCCTTGTTCCTGGTGAGTCTCTCCTTCAGTATTGGGATCGACAGCAGGATCACGAAGAACGGTGCGATGTACTGGAGAACAGATGAAAGTGACAATGAGATCAATGTCATCGAGTGGAGGTACGTCACGGAATTCACTATCGTTCCGATCACGCCCATGACCAGAAGGATCAGCGCGGTCCTGCGGTCTATTTTGAATAGGCTCCTGTCCTTTATCAGGATGAACGCCCCGATTATGACGGTGATTATGATGTAGCGGAGGCAGGTGAGCTGGAAAGGAACAATCCCAAGATCGTTCGCCTCGCGCACGAAGAGACCGAGGAAACCCCAGATCATCCCGGCCGAGAGAGCGGCGATTACGCCCAGGTGTTCGGAATAATCTGCCATGCGACTTCGATGGGCGGTATCTATTTGGTTGTTCCGCAGGGCCCTTTACTTCAACCTGATCTCGAGAACCGCCAATTTCTCGAAGAAGAGCTTCAGTTCTCCTATTGTTTTCACATCGTAGTTGTCCATAAGGTCCCACAGGGCCTGCGTGTCCATAAGGGATGATATCACTACGACGACCCTTCCGTTATCGGTCAGATGTTCGGGTGCTCCTTTGAGGAGATCCGGAAGAGGTCCTAGACCGTCAGGCCCTCCGGACCAGGATCTTGCGAGGAGTCCGTCCTCGTCCACCGGGAGATAAGGGAGGTTGAACAGGATGGTGTCGAACCTTCCCGTGATGTCGGAATACACGTCGGTCTCATGGATATCCAACGAGACACCGTTGATCCCGGCATTACTCCTGGTCAGTTCCACAGCCTTGGGATTGATGTCCCCGCAGGTGACTACGCAGCCGTTCCTGGCACAGTGTATCGACACCACTCCAGAACCGCATCCTATCTCGAGTATCCTCTCCCCTTCCTTCACATCGAGTGATTGGATGAACAGCATGCTGTCGTCCGATGGCGGATAGACGTCGGGGTCGCTCTCTATGCGGATCTCGGGATCGTATTCCATGGATAGCGGATGCACTGCGGACTTATTGAGTCTTATCCCTGTGCCTAGGGGCCCAGGTCTCCGCCCAGAGGACCGAGGTAGCCAGAAGAATGACGATTATGGAGCCTCCGTTGTGTAGAATTGCTCCTATCACAGGGCCGATCAGACCTAGCATGGCCAGCACGGTTCCGGCCACGTTGATGCTCATGGCGAGGATCAGACCTGCGATGATGGTCCTGACGGTACGCTTGCAGAGCCTATACAGTCCGGGGATCTTCGAGATGTCGTCGTCAACGAATACCACATCAGATGATTCTACGGACACATCGTTTCCCATCACACCCATGGATATACCTACGGTGGCCCTTCTGAGTGACGGAGCATCGTTCATACCATCGCCGATCATGCAGGTGCGTCCGGTCTTCTCCAGTTCCTCCACGGAGCTGAGCTTGGTCTCCGGTTTGCAGTCCCATACCACCAGGTCGATACCCAGATTATCCGCCACCCTCTGGGCGACTATCTTGTTGTCACCGGTGAGCATGACGGTCTTCAAACCTTCCTCATGGAGCTCCTTGATGGTGGGAAGGGATCTCTCCTTGATCGTATCCTCGAGGCGGAAGTATCCTACGCATTTTCCGTCAATTCCCACATATACCAGGGTGAACGGAAGTCCCTCGGTCATCGATCTGACGGTCTCCAGGCCTTCGGGGGCCTCGGCGGACATCAGTTCTGCGTTCCCTGCTGCTATGCGGATACCGTCGACGGTACCGACCGCTCCTTTTCCGGGTATGTTGAGGAAGTCCTCCACCTTTCCGATGTGCTCATGATCCGACGATATCGCCATTCCCAACGGATGTTCCGAACGGGATTCCAGGGATGCGACCAATCCTTCCACCTTCTCCGCAGGTATATCGGATGATACGTTGGTGAATCCGAGGGAATGGATGACTCCGGTGGTCAGGGTACCGGTCTTGTCGAAAAGCACCATGGCCATCCTGTTCATCCCTTCGATGGCAGATGCGTCCTTCAGGAGCACTCCGTTCCTTGCCATGTTGCCTGCAGCGGCCATGATGCCTGCGGGAGTGGCAAGCACGAATGCACAGGGGCAGAAGACCACCATTATGGTCAGTGCGCGGTAGACGTCCTCGGTGACTATGTAAGTCCCTACGGTGAGGATCACGGCGATGACGAGGATGTACTTGGCCCACCTGTCTGCGGTGCCGACGATCTTGCTCTTTCCGGCATCCGCGTTCTCGAGGAGAGTGGTCATGCGGTTCAGGAGGCCCTCCGAATCATCCCTGGTTACCTCCACATCGATGGAACCGAGAAGATTGCAGGTACCGGAGAACACCTCATCGCCCACACCTACATCGACGGGGATAGATTCCCCGGTCATGATGGATTTGTCCACAGAGGTGCTGCCTTGGATGACTATACCATCTAGGGGTATCACCTCACCAGGATATATGCGGATATGTCTGCCGACACGGATGTCCTCCAGCGGTAGACTGTACACGTTCTCCCCTTCGATCACACGGGCTCTGCTTATCTTGATCTTCCCGAGGGCTTCTATTCCGGATCTGGCATTGGTCGTTACGACATGTTCCAGAAGCTCTCCAATGGCCATGATGATTGCTATTTCCGCAGCAGCGATGAACTCCTGCAGGATCAGGCACGCAATAAGTGCGGTGAGGACCAATGCCTCGGCCGATATCATCCTGTTGCGCGCATCATTGACAACCTCTTTCACTATCGGTATTCCGCAAATTACTGTAGCTGCTACAGCGAGGGGCCACAGGTCCTCCACCATTGCGGCCAGTATGGCCAGCAGTATGCTTACACTGATCGATATTATGGAAGCCTTCTCGGCCTTGAGTGTCTCATAAGTCGTCAAATATTACCACCAATATACCCATGGGGGTATATGGTATTTAAAAGTCTTCCAGAGAATCAGAGTTTGGAGAACTGTCTGATGACCTCAGCGAATTCCTCGATGGTCTTGTCGGCATCCCCGTGCTCGATACCATCCTTCACACAGTGCCTGATGTGTCCTTCCAGGACTATCTGGCCAACGCTGTGCACCGCGCTCTTGATGGCGTTGATCTGGATCATGATGTCCTCACAGGGAACATTCTCGTCGATCATACGGTCGACAGCGGCGACCTGTCCGCTGATCTTTTTAAGACGTCTATGAAGATTCTCGGAATCCATGCACTCAATCATGCTTGAATGAGGTACAGGATGGTAAATAAAATATGGCTTTTATTGGATGCGTTTGGCCTTAACGTCTCCCTGAGCCTTGGGTGCAGAAACAAGGACCTCGTTGGCGATGGCCTCTGCCTTGTCCTCCTCGCATTCGATCACGAACTTCCCGTTGACCATCAGCGCTGCACCGATGACGCCGGGCTGTCTTTGTATGTGTGCTTCCAGCTTGTCAGCGCATTCCTGACATGTGAGTCCCGATATGAAGAAGACCATTCTCATGTGCACTGTATCGTATGGTAGGGTTATTTGGGTTTTGCTGATCAGGCTTCGCTTACATACTCGGGAGCGGTATTCTTTCCGTCCGTCTGGCTCTTATATTTCTAGAAGTTTGCATAAATTTCCTGCAAACATTTTAGTTTGCATAATTTTTCAGCAAACATGTTTATTTTAAATATGCGGAATCTGTTCCTTCATTATGCAGAACTTCATCGGAAGGGTCAAGGAACTCTCTGTCCTCGAAGAGTTCTACGGCAACCCGCTCCTCAAAGCATATGCGATAATCGGTCGCAGACAGATAGGCAAATCGGCCCTGATCGATGAATTCATCAAGGATAAGGACAGCTTCAAAATAGAATTCCTGGATTCGACCCTCGATAGGAACCTTCAGCTGATGGGACGCGTAATGTCCTCGGTGACAGGTTCGAAGAGGGAATATGCCTCAACGATGGACTTCATGTGGGATCTGGCTAATCTCATCAAAGGAAGGAAGATGGTCGTGGTCTTCGATGAGTTCCCGTTCATGGTGAAGTGTGATGACTCCTTTGCTTCCCTGACCCAATACTTCATAGACATCCAATTAGGTGATTCCAAACTGATATTGTCGGGATCCTCGATAAGAACGATGGTCTTCGAGACAACGGAATACTCACGCCCCCTTAACGGACGTACTAAGCACCTTTGGCTCCATTCTATGCCGATGCAGGAATGCATCGGATTCCACCCGGGGCTGTCGGATATGGATCAATTGAAGCTGTATATGGCGGTGGGCGGCGTCCCGATGTATCACGCGGTGCCCGAATTCAAGGATTTCCAGGATTATGTAGAGAATATGCTACTGGGTACCCATTCGCAATTCAGAAGCGAAGGGGAGGATATGATCAGGAGGGAATTGGATCATCCCGATGAGATCATCACCATCCTGGATTCTATGACGGGAAGGAGTTCTACCATCAAATCGATAGAGGCGAAGACCGGTATAGACCGTAACACATGTGCTCAATACATGAGCAGCATGGAGGCCCTGGAGATGGTGAGAAGGAACAATCCTATGTGGGGTGCGCCGAAGAAACCGGTCCAGTATAGCATCTCCGACAACATGCTGTCCTTCTATTTCCTGGTCAAGAGGAATGATGTTTTGTACAATGCCGATGTCTCGGCAAAATTCAAAGCCCTCAATACACTCATTTCGACATCGAGGGGCCTGATGTTCGAACAGTATTGCATGGATCTGCTGAGCAGGGTGTATTCGGTAAGGTCCATAGGCAAATGGTGGGGTTCCAAGATTGAAACGGACGAATTCGGAGAGGCTATCCTGAGCGAGGACGGAAGACCCGTGACGACCGTATGCGATATCGATATAGCGGCAGAGATCGCAGAGGGTAACAACATCATCGATCTGGCCGTCGAATGCAAATTCAGGACCAGTCCGGTGGGTTTTGAGGCCCTGAATGAACTGGATTCCTCGATTGGATGTCTTAAGACGAAGGGGCATGTGAGAAGGATGATCATATCTCCTTCAGGTTTCACTCAGAATCTGAAGGAATATGCGGATGACAACGGCATCCTTCTTGTGGATATTGATATGATCCTGGGCAGAAAGCCGATGCCGGGGCTATGATCCGTCACATTTTGATGGCTTAGGAGCATCGGCCCTGATGTTGTCAGAACTGTTTGATGATCTTGGCGGGAACGCCGCCCACGACTGTACGCGGAGGGACGTCCTTGGTCACCACGGCTCCGGCCGCTATTACGGAATTGTCGCCGATGGTCACTCCTTTGAGGATGGTTGCATGGGATCCCACCCAGACATTCTTCCCTAACACTATGGGGGCAACGTACAGGTCATGCTTTTTCTCGGGTTCAAGCCCGTGGTCGATGGTCACGAACACGACCTGATGGCCTATCTGGCATCCGTCACCGATATGTATGCCGCCCTGATCCTGGAAGCAGCATCCCGAGTTGACGAATACGCTTTTCCCGAATTCGATGTTCTTCCCGAAATCTGCATTGAAGGGCGGGAAGAGACGGAAATCCTCGGGCAAATCCCTGCCTGTTATCCTTGACATCAGATTGCGGATCTCCTCGGCTTCGTGGAATCCGGAGTTGAGTTCAGATGTGAGCATGCGCGTCTCCCTGCAGCACTCGTTCATGAACGCGAATACCGGTGAATCATACGGAAGATGTCCGTTGGTGTTCAGTGTCTCCAGCAGCGATTCGATCTCCTTTCTGTCCAATGCTATGGTTGCGGGAATGTCTCGGGATAGATCACAGTTGCGACCTCAAGTGAGAGACGGGAATCCCCTCTGTCCGGGTTCATGATTAAATCCTGTTACTCGATATTCTATCCCATGATCCAACTGGACATCCTCGCTGTCGGCGACCTTCAGCGCGACGAGGAAGGCAACATCCTCAAGGCTGACTCCACATCGGTGCTGATCCGCACACCGAAACACACGATAGTGGTCGACCCCAGTACGAAGTACATGAGACCGTTCCTGAAGACCTCGTTCAAGCAGATAGGCGTTTTCGTGAAGGATGTCGATATAGTTGTGGTAACGCACATGCATCACGACCACATCGAGAATCTGGACATGTTCCCGAAGGCTAAGGTATATGTCCATTCCGGATCCGACGAAGAGCTCCCCGGAGCGATAGTGGTGGACAAGGACGTATTCGAACTCTGCGAGGGTGTCAAACTGGTGCACACTCCAGGTCACTGTCCGGAGGAATTGTCAGTGTTCGTGGATGCGGACAGACATTATGTCATCGCAGGCGACACCATCCCGCTGGAGGACAACTTCTTCAAGAACATACCTCCGAGGCTCAGTACCGACAAGGAACTCGCACTGCAAAGTATTAAGAAGATAAGGGACTACGCAGATGTGATCATACCGGGACACGGATTCCCGTTCATGACGGACCAGTGATAAGCATGTTGAAGAGAGAGATGCCCGAGACGATCTATTTCGATTGTCCCGATTGCGACGACGAGACCGAGCACCAGATCCTCAAGGGAAGGATGGGCAAGGCCTCCATAGAGGGTACATTCAGGTGTACCCAGTGTGGACGCATCTCCTCCGAGACCATCAAGATCCCCGAGCTCATCGAGGTGCCCGTGGTGTTCAGCGACGGGGACGTCTCCGAGACCACCAGGACGACCATCGAGAGCAACGACATCATCCAGGAGGAGGACGAGTTCTTCCTCGACGACGGAAGGAGGGTATGCGTCACACACATCGATACGCTCGACGGGAAGCTGAAGAAGAAGACCTTGGCGACCAATGTGAGGAAGCTCTGGGTAAAGCAGTTCGATATCCTCAGCATCAAAGTCTCCGTCAACGATGACGACAGGACCTACTCCCTTAGGGTTGAGGCGGAACCTGACGACGAGTTCGTAGTGGGAACGCAGTTGTCCTTCGAGGACTTCGACTGTCTGATCCATGCCATCAAGACCAAGCACAGCCTTGTCAAGAAGGGTGTAGCTGAGGCAAGGGACATCACCAGGATCTACGGAAAGATCAGGAAGAAGAGGTACGAGGTGCTCGATCTCGAAGAGGATGACGAGGACTATGACGACTTCGTATTCGAGGATGATGAGTGACCAAGGCCCATAAATACGCGCTGGAACATTTCCTTAACAGGTGGGACAGAGCGACGACGTTAGTTCGTGCACTGTATGACCAGAGGGTAGCACTCCAATGATTACATCAGAGCCTATAGCCGTACCGGACCTTTCCGCTTACGATATCCTGAAGGAGTCAGCAGGCAAATATCCGAACAACATCGCATATGAGTACCTCGGATACAAGGTAAATTATCACAAATTCCTGGCGCAGGTCGACGATCTGTCGCTCCGTCTGAGGAAGATGGGAGTGTATCAGGGGGACAGGGTCATCGTCTGTCTTCCGAACTGCCCGCAGTCACTGGTCGCATTCTACGCGCTGAGCAGGCTCGGTGCCATAGCAGTCATGGTTCACCCGCTCTCGTCCAAGAACGAGATCGAATACTACATCAAGGATTCGCAGTCGAAGATGGCCATAACACTCGGTCTCTTCGCCGAGAACTTTCCCAAGATTGGTTCCTTCGAAGGATTCCAGACGCTCATTGTCACATCCCCTGTGGATATGATGCCATACATCAGCGCAAAGGTCGCTGAACTCGTCAACAAGGATGCTAGGATGCCCAAGGGACATCTTGGATTCGGTACCATACGCTGGGCGAAGATGATGAAGGACGACATCAGCCACATCCCTACCGATATGCCGCATGTGACGGCCGACGAACCCGTATCCATCCTGTACACAGGAGGTACGACGGGAGTAAACAAGGGTGCCGTACATTCCAGCAGATCATTCAATTCAACGGCCTGGGGTATGATCGAGCTCTCCGGAGTGCTCGGAGAGGGTACAACCATGCTGGCCGAGATGCCCATGTTCCATGGCTTCGGACTGTGCACATGTGTACATCTTCCCGTCTGCATCGGACTGAGGATAATCCTCATGCCGACGTTCACATTGGATTCTCTATGTAAGATGATAGTGAAGAAGAAGATCAATTACATGGCCGGAGTTCCGACGATGTACGAGAAGATGATCGACAACAAGTACCTGGTGAAGTCGGACCTCTCATTCCTGAAAGGTATGTACTGCGGAGGCGACAGCATGTCGATCGAGTCTAAGGCACGTGTGGACAAGTTCCTTGCGGAGCACGGAAGCGAGAGAAGGATCAAGATAGGGTTCGGATGCACCGAATGTCTCGCTGCCACGGCGATCACACCCAAATTCGATGAGAGGCCAGGAAGCATCGGTGTACCGATCCCGGGATTCACATACATGATCACTAAGATCGGTACCACGGAGGAGGCCCCTGACGGAGAGGACGGGGAGATATGCATCTACGGGCCGTCCCTCATGGATTGCTACTACGGCCGCCCCGAGGAGACCGCGGAGGTCCTCATCAAGCACGAGGACGGAAAGGTCTGGCTCCACACAGGTGACGTGGGTTACATCGATGACGGATTCATCTACTTCAAGAACAGGATCAAGCGCATGATCGTCACATCCGGATACAACGTATATCCCTCCCAGATCGAGGAGATTCTCAGTACGCATCCTTCTGTTGATATCTCATGCGTCGTCGGAGTCCCCGATGACAAGAGGGGAGCCAGGGTCAAGGCGTACGTTGTTCTAAAGGATGGAGTTCCCAAGGACGATGCCACGCTGAACTCGATCAAATCTTTCGTCAAGGAGAGGATTGCCGCTTATGCGAAGCCTCGTGAGTACGTGTTCGTCGATTCCCTTCCTAGGACCAAACTGAAGAAGATTGATTACCGCAAACTGGAGAAAGGAATACTCACCGAGGACGAGGAATGATCACTTGTCCTCTTCGAGGATGTAATCCAGAACATCTGCAATATTGTCGGATACCACGGTATAGGTGGCCGCATCACTGGTGTAATGATCGGTAGGGTTGAATGCGATCGACATGCCGGTGTTCTTGAACATCGGTATATCGGTATATGAGTTACCTATGGAGACGGTCCTTTCGGGAGTGGTCCCGTACTTCTCTATGAAATGACGGACATTGATGCCCTTATCCCTGAGATCCACTACAAGCGATCCCTCTCCGGTGAGTGTACCGTCGGGATTGGTGCAGATCTCATCGGCAGCGAAATCATCGAAACCGAACTCGTTCTTGATCAGAAGCGCGGCCTTGTCTATGCCCCCGCTCACGATGACCGACCTTATCCCGTTGGCCTTCAGGCAGGCTATCGTCTCCTGTATGCCTCCTATGAGCGGCATGTCCTGGAATAGCTTCGCAATCTCGTCTATGGTGACATCAGGTTTCTTTGCTATCCAGAGGCCGATATCCCTTCTCATGAATTCGGATTCGTCGATCTCACCGTTGCAATAAGCTTGATAGGCAGGTTCGTTATCCACGTCGAAGCATTGGTGCACCCAGCACCAGGAACTCCTCAGTTTTGTCAGGACGCCGTCCATATCGAAACATACCAGGTCGTACTTCTGCATCTGATGACCTCTTGACAGTGATAGTCAGGACATGGTAATAATGGTTTTTCGGGAACGATTCTTTCTATCGGCGGTCTCATTGAGGCCTGCTGGCATGCTTGATCTCGAACATCAATCATCCGAGGATTTCTCTTCGGAATTCTCCTTCTCCATCCTGTCGAGCTTCTCCTTGTATGCGATGATCTTGTCCTTCGCCTTGTAACTGTAGAAGATGTATCCGGCGATTATGGCGAACATGAGCAGTGAGAGAACGGTGCTGACCACGAGCATTGTCTCCATGGACACGGTCCCGGCGGTATTGAGTCCGACCAGGATCCCCATTGCGATCATATCGAGTGCAACCAG
>ERZ842401.1292-NODE-1292-length-36249-cov-3.974747_pt1 | contig 36249 bp, 44 predicted proteins | sample MGYA00521270_ERZ842401 | MGnify/ENA primary metagenome ERZ842401 (study PRJEB31892, sample SAMEA3878208) | bioreactor metagenome | biome: Moose rumen | place: Sweden | collected 2011-10 | study: EMG produced TPA metagenomics assembly of the PRJEB12797 data set...
GTTATTGAAATGCCTACAGTCAAAGAAGCAGATTGTGTCGCATGCGGAGCATGCGCAGACGCTTGTCCCTCGAACGCAATCACCATCGGCGATGTCGCGGTCATCAACCCCGACGCCTGTGTCGACTGCGGTGCCTGCATCGACGAGTGTCCCGCCGGCGCCATCGAGTGATCGCATCAGCGGCGACCCCCCTCAGCCGCTTCTGACGAAACTTCTTAAGGAACTCATTCTTTCTTCACATTGTATCTGACTACAGCGGGCACCTGATGGCATAGGTCCTGTCCGTAGAGAATGTCCTTGTCCGGATTCTCTTTCAGAATCATCTGTGCAGGCGAGTCCATGTCAAGCCAATGATAGAATATCACGATCCTTCCGGAAGTGTCCGGGAATATGGTGCAATCCGGTGAACCCATCTCGGATACGAACCTCACAAGGTTCTCCCTTCCCATGCGGCGAATGCCGGTGACGGCATCGATGGAACGGTCGTTAAGGAAACAGCGGATCTTGTCCTGAAGATCCCGATCATCCTCGGCGTATCTGGAGCAGAGCTCTTCCATGAGAAGAGGATGGTTTTCAAGGTTAAAGCGCTATGTCTGACCATAGGTAACACGAATTTTAGATTAGTGTTACTTATGGTCTCCCAGCACACTACACTGTCCATACACTTCTATATATACATGCATGCCATTGCCTCCATCAGGTAAGGAAAATGACATCGACCAAATACGAGAGGGAGATACGCTTCTTCGGGAAGCAGGCCGAACACCTCGAGAAAGAGAAACAAGTGATACTCGCCAAGGGCGAGCTCACCGATGCGGACAAGAAGCGCATCGAAGAGATCGATGCCACCATACAGCAGTACAACGACCGCAGGAAGGAGATCGAGGATTCGTATATCGAAGCAGGACTCGAACTTCCCCTGGCCAGCAGGAACCTCAACGCCAGCGTCTATCCCATAGGTGCTTCTTTCGAACCCGTGGGAAGGGATTACCGCAAGCTCGTGATCGACGAGACCAATGCGAGGAACGCCATCGCGGCACAGGCTTACGAGGGATACGAGGTATCCGACTCCGAGGACATCGACGAGCTCAACGACGAGGTCCAGGCAATGACCGAGCAGCTCACCAATCTGGAGCAGAGGATCGTCAAGGCCGACATGGACGACGATGTCGGGGAGAAGCTCAGGCTGACCGAGGAAGCGAACAAACTGCGCTCCAAGAGGGAGAACACGATCAACAAGATCAAGGTCCTCAAATCCGAAGGGGCACGTTCCGCCAAAGCCTCCGGCGTCAGTGTCGAATTCCAGGAGAAGGTCAACAGGAACGAGGAGCAGATCGCTGCGCTGAAGACCCAACTGGCGATGGTCAGGAGCGATGTCTATGAGGTCAAGGACATGCTCGCAGAGATCGCCGCCCGCCTCGGTATCTCCAGACACGACAGGGACGACGACGATTGAAACAATTCCAGCCCCCGACAGGAGGCATTTCTTGAACAACTTTCAAGTCAGCGCCTGTACCTGTAGCGAGCACCCTTGGTGTTCCCTATCTTCTCTATCTTGCCTTCATCCAGCAAGGTCTTCAAAGCCTTCTGTATCGTGTAGATGCTCACATCGGGCAATATCTTAGAGATCTGCCCGATCGATATCGGTGCCACGCTCCTCTCCACTATCATCTCTACAGACTGTACCCTGTTCAACCCTTTACCGTCCACGAGTGCGAACCTTGTGTCCAGATCGATATAGCATTCCAACAGGGTCCTGAGGAAGTATCTGATGAACGGGAAGTACGACCATCTGTTCTCCTTCCAACCGTGTGATGACAGCTGCAGGGAATCATAGTATCCGTTCTTTGTCAACGAGATGTGCTCATCCATCGACACATACCTGCAGATGTCGATGCCTTCATTGTAGAGAAGAAGGACCGTCAGAAGTCTTGATGTCCTGCCGTTCCCGTCTATGAACGGGTGGATGCACAGGTAATCCAGGATAATACAGGGTATGTACAGAAGCGGTTCGTAGCCCTGTGTGGAAAGCTCAGAATAGGCAAGGAACAGCTGTTCCATGTGCTGTTCGGTCTCATCGGCGGATACAGGTTCGAACACCAGATGCCTGTTGCCGGAACTGTCGATGCTGATGATGGCGTTGTCCCTATCCTTGAAGGACCTTCTGTCCGTACCCTTGGTATTGAGAAGGGAATGCAGGTCGAGGACGGTATCCCTGTTGAATCTCATCTTACCGGAGTTATTATGGATGAGGTTCAGAGCATCCCTGTAACCCGCGATCTCCTCCTCAGAATGATTCTTGGGCGTACCTCCGCGAAGAACCAATTCCTCGATACGTTCGTCCGAAGTTACTATGCCTTCGATCTCGTTCGAGTACTTCACCGAGGCCAGTTTCGCTATCGATTCCATGGCCAGATAATCTTTCTCGTAAGTTGCATGACGTACTCCTTCAAGGGCACGGATACGTGTTATTTCCATCATCAGTTTGGTGATGTCGGCAGGGATATTGCCGAGTATCTCGGAGTAGTCGAATCTATGCATATGTTCTATATTTAAGTAATAGTTATAAAAATATACCTGAATAAATTGTGATATGTGTAATTATTTGGGTATAATTTTTGAGATTATACTGAGATAGTTACAGATCATTGAAAAAGGATCCCATATCCTGAAGCAGGTAACTTTGATGATCTTCAGTCAATCGCGGTTCCTTCTCACCATCCACTCTATCGAGTAGAACGGAACAAACTCCTTCTCGCTTTTCTGATAGGGCCTCATAGAGATCACCTCGGAGGTCTTCACATCGTATCTTTCCAGATATACGTTCAAGGATTTCAGACTGAAGTCCGTTCCGGATTTCACTTCGATCGGGACCGTCCTCCCGCCCATCGGAGCTATGATGTCGACCTCGTACTTCCCGTCCCTCCAATAGAACAGCCTGTCGATACCATAAGCCCTCATCTCGCATACGACCAGGTTCTCATACATCCCGCCCTTGTACAGATGAGTATCATCCTGTTCCGTGAGCATGATCCTTGCAGGATGACCTGCCATCGCCCTGAGCAGACCGATGTCGCACATGTACAGTTTGTATAAGCCGTCTTTATCCTCCGTCGACGGAGGGTATGCATGTTTCTTGATCTGATCCACCTTATGGACCAGATGTGCGTTCACAAGCCACTGGACAGGGTCCCTGAAGTCGATGGCCCGACCGTTTTTCTTGAACTCTTTGAAAATGAATCTGCGGTTCTCCCTGGAAAGGAAAGACGGGAGCGATGTCCATATCGCAGTGAGCGTCTCGATCATATTCCCGCCGTGTTTGGCGAAGTCGTTTTCGTAATCCTTCAGGAGTTCCTTCTGCAATGAGTCCACTTTCAAGATGTTGTGTTCCTGCGTCCAAGAATCCACTACCTTCGGCATGCCGCCCACAATGCAATAGTCCCTGAGCAGGCGCAGAAGCACGCTGTGGAAAGGTTCGCGTATGCCATCGGCACCCGTGGTTATGAACTCGGCTAATTTGTCCTTCCCCTCTGCCACGATGAATTCTATGAAGCTCATGGGATAGAGTTCCATATGGCAGACCTTTCCGACAGGATAGGATGTACTTGATTTCATGACGCCCAGGAGACTGCCGGCACAGGCTACATGCAGCTTTGGAATCTCTTCGCAGAAATATTTCAGCGAAGTGATCGCGTTACTGCAATTCTGTATCTCGTCGAATATGAGCAATGTCCTTCCGGGTTCTATTTTCACGCTCTTGAGGAGCTCGATGTCACGTATGATGCGCTCAGGATCCAGATCCGTTTCGAAAAGGGCATTTAGATTGTGTTCCCTCTCGAAATTGAGGTAAACGCATTCATCGAATTCTTTGCCCAGTTCCTTCAATATGTAGGTCTTTCCGCACTGGCGTACGCCGACAAGTATCAAAGGTCTGTGCTCGGCACTGTTCTTCCAATCGAGCAGTTCGCCGTAGATTTGTCTCCACATAGCCTGATAATCGCCCTTGATTTATATAAACACATTTATTTCCAAAATTATGGCCATATTTTTACATTTATTTCCAACTATTTCATATGAAATCTGCATTTATTTCCAAACGGTATAGATGCCTTAACTGAACAGTCCCAATGGATACTAAAGACGGAACATCCATTCCGCGAGCAAAGTGAGCGATCAATAGGAGTCTAAGGAGAGCAGGGAAGCATGACTCCGACCCTTCCCCGTCCGGGAAGGACGGGATGGGCCTCAGCCCATCCCAAGAATAATAAATCGGTTTATGCCAAGGGCCTGAGTTCCAGTGTCCTCAGGCATGCCTTCGGACAGATTCTCTCGCATCTTCTGCATGCGACTCCTCCGCACCTGTCCGTCATTATTTCCGCCCAGTTCTTTCCATCTTTTTCTACGATGGACAGGGCGTTCTCGGGGCATTCCTTCACGCATTTCTTGCATCCGATGCATTTGTCCAGGGCACCGGTCGTCCTGGTACCGGCCTGGATGATGTGCACCTTGCACTCTTCGGTGTCGGGCAAATCCCTTACCGCATACCTCTTGTGCTGGATCTCGCTGGGATCAATCTTCTCGGGAATGGGCTTCACGTCGTACATGGCCAGCATGTTGTTGTACTCGCTCCAGGGCATTCCTCCGCACCACAGTGAATACTCGACAGAGTACAGGTTCTTGAAGAATTCAGATGTGGCGAACATAACATGCTGCGCAAGGAGCTTCTTCGCGAACTCCCTCAGCTCCTCCAAGGATATCTCTCCGAAGATGATCTTCCTTGCCATTCCGATGGATGTGTTACCGAACTGTACGATGTTCTTCGCACCAGGGGCGACCATTCCTACCTCCAACGCCTTGATAGGGTCCACGTACAGACCGGAAGCTCCGGACATATACGCTTTCTTGATGTCGTCCACCCAGAGGCCTGCGGCATCCATCAGTGTAAGGAATCCGCATCTGAGGGCTCCGATTGCTTTTCCAGCCTCTTCTACATCGGCAGAACTAATCTTGATGCCATCCTGCAGTGTTAGGTAACCGTCCTCGGTATTGATCTTTGAGTTCGAGATGATGCCTGTCTTCATTCCGTTGGACAGAGCGGCGATAACTCCTGTACCGGTGATACCGATTGCCTTTCCGTGCATAGGTCCTTCCTCGATGACTTTTCCGTTCATGGGGTCGATGAGGTCCCCTTCCTGTGCGGCCATTGTGTCGTCGAGGACGTAGCATCTCCATCCCTTGTCTGTGATCACTACCTCGCTGAGAGCACCGGGTGCTGCGAGCATTCCTCTCTCGATCTGCTGTCCCTCCAGTGCGGGACCGGCTGCGGCCGATCCTGTGAATATGTTACCGTTGACCACTAATGCCATCTCCGCGTTCGTACCGTAATCGACGACGATGCAGGGTTCCTTCTCTTTCAGGATATCAGTCATCATCATCATTGCAATGGCATCCGCACCGATCTCATGGGTGACCGCCGGGGGAATGATCACCTTAGCGTTCGGCATTCCTACTATTCCGATGGAACTTGCATCGATGACCGCTCCGTTCCTGTCGGGGGACACGATACCGAGAGCCTTGACCTTGTTCTTTCCCGCATATGCGAGATCCCTGATCTCGATATTCTGGAAAAGGGACAGCTGGAACGGGTTACCGCAGACAGCTATGATCTCCACCTTGGAGAGGTCGATCGCCATCTCCTTGAACAGGTTGTTGACGGCGGTGACCATCAGTCCGTTGGCAAGATCCTCGCCTACTTTCATCGCATAGTTCACGTGGTCGATGACGTTCATTCCCGGGATGGGATGGCGTTCCGTGACCGCTGTTGCGACGGTCTTCCTAGAATCGAGCTCCACGGCCTGACAGCGGAAACCGCTGGTACCGAGATCCAATGCAATTCCGTACCTCATGTTTATTCCTCTTTGGATGTATCTGGGAATGATATCCCTGTTCTCGAATATAATAAGAACTTTCGTTGAGGAAGCCTTAAAAACTGAGATCCGTCGGAACCGGGATGTTAGTACCGGTCGCTTCAAGCAAGGGCGGCCGGTTATGCAAGAAGGAGAAGCAGTTTACGGCGGTGACAGATTCCTAGAGGTTGTCACAGCTTATTGATGATATCACCATTTACAAGTATTTATAGATTTACTACAATTGTTAATTTTACAAAGTTAGTATATTAAATGTTTGCGAAAAAATTGCAGACAAATTTGGTCCGTATATAATCCTGATGCCTTTACAGCATATTTACAGGGATTGGTCATATCTTAGTTTTTAGTGCAAGTTTTATTTAAATAAACAGCATCTTTATTGTATGCATAGAATGGGCAAAAGAGGACCTAAACCCAAGGCGATGGACGTATCGTGCGCCAACGAATCATGTTTCTACTACGGCAAGATAGGCGAAGGTAATGTCACAAGCCGCGGAACGTGGACAAATAAGAGCGGAGAATGAGGTGAGATGATGTATACGGAATCAGAGTTGCGCATGATCGGAATGAAATGCCTTTCCGACCGTCTGGGCCCCGTAGATGCAGAGCGCTTCATAGTCTCTATGAACAGGAACGCCGGCGATTATACTATGGCAAGGAGGGAGATCTTCGACGAGATGTCCATCGATGATTTCAGGAAGTCCTCCAGGGAGTACATGGACACCCATCCGCTGCCGCCTGAGACGGTTGCCCGCATCGAGGCATTCAAGGCTCAGAACGACCGGAACCGATGACAAGACTCTAGATAACGTCATCTATGTTCGGGTTAGCGTCCCTATCATCTGATGCAGATCATTCCGAGATCGTTACCGAACATTCTGCAAGCGGTGAGTGCAAGAAGTCTACCGACCAGTCGAGTCATTGACAAAACCACACAGATCTCGACCATAGTATCGGAATGAGCTTAGTGACTATAGTATTGGTAGCAATCTTACTGGGAACGCGACCATAGACAAAGGCCTCATATGGTTTGGATCAGGAAGTAGTGCCTGTGAGCCCTCCGGATCCGGCCTTCGCCATATTAAAGGGCCTGCGGTTTAGAGATATCGTTGTGGCGATCATATCACCAACACGCAGGTCACTAAGCTCCTCATATTTCGACTGTCTGGCCGTAATTATATTGATGACTCAATATTCATCCAACTCTGCCGCTTCGCGACCATGATCATATCTAATCCGCGGACATAGTTTCCCACCTACGTCTTTCTCACAGAGAATGAGTATTCATGAAAAATACTGGAAAGTCAACATAATTGCCGAAAACAGGCGTGATTTTCTAAATACTCCTTTATTATTACAAGACTGAAGTATCATCTCGTGTTAGCGGCTAGCAGCGCGACAGTGTACGGTTCAATATGGAGAGAGCAGGATGACAGCACCCCGTTACGTGGATGTTTTCGATACATACAATCGGTTCATATCGGGAGACAAGATCCTCGAGAAGGACTGGGATTACTATCTCGTACCCAACAATGCCTCCCTCATGAAGAGGCGCTACGGGATCAGCTTCGGAAGCGAGATCATCCCCGAGGACCAGGATATGCTGGATCGTCTCTTCATCGCCGGTATCGACATGCTGATCACCACCGGCGTTTACAACAGGGACACAGGCACGAGGCTGAAGCTCACCGAGGATGAGATCTATGAAGGTCTCAAAATGGCCCCTAAGAAACTCAATCTGGGCGAAGGGAAGGATGCCGTGGAATGCACAGCCCGCAGGGGGAACAGCATGACCAAGCCCATAATCGAGGGCGGACCTACGGGAGCTCCCGTATCAGAGGCCATATACCCCACACTTATCGAATCCTATGCCCAGGAACCCATGGTCGATGCCATCGTCACCGGTGTCCTGGAAACGGTCAAAGGCCATCCTTCCGTGAAGAACAGTCCGTGGGAGATCCGTGCAACCATGCATGAGCTCACCTACGCTCACAACGCACTCATCGCCGCGGGAAGACCCGGTATGGCCATATAGGGCCCTCAGACCCCTTTGACCGCACAGGGACGTATCGCAGCGAGTCTCCACGACCAGATGGGTATGAAGCATTCCGATCTCCACGAATGTTCGCAGCTGAACGAGTTGAAGATGGACATGTCGATACTGAACATGATCTCAGCATGGCATCTTTCTGGTGACAGCATCCTAGTGGAACAGATGCCGATAGTCGGAGGATACTCCGGAGGATTAGAAGAGGCGGCGATATGCGATGTGGCATCCTCCATAGCCTCATTTGCACTCCTCAATGCTGATATCCACCTCGGAGGTCCGATCCATATCAGGTGGGGTACCACCACCAATAGGCAGTCCCTACAGGTCGCTGCCGCTACGGCAATGGCCTTGGATACGAACACGGATCTCCTTCTGGCGAATCAGTACTATACCTTGGCAGGGCCATGCACGGAGATGAACCTCCTCGAGACGGCCGCCCAGGCGATATGCGACACCGCATGCGGAAGGGAACTTCTGTCAGGAGTAGCATCCAGCAAGGGAGTCCGTATGGACATGGTATCCGGAATGGAGGCGAGGATGATGGGTGAGGCATCGATGGCAGCATGCGGAATCGATGTGCATGATGCGAACCAGATCCTCGACAGGATAATCTCCTGGTACGAGAAGTACTACTTCGATATCCCCGAACCCAAGAGATTCCAGGATTGCTACAACGTGGACGAGATCACCCCGACCGAGGAGTATATGTCGGTATACGACAGCTCGCTCGATATCCTGTCCAACTGCGGTATCGACTTCTGATACGGCAACAGAGTTGGATGATAAATCCTGCAACTACATATTTTAACTATTATGTTGACGTTTCAACATTCATGTAGGCGTAGACGTACTGCTCCCAGTTCGGTTCCGTTGGTCCAGTCGACCTTCGGCACATCGTTATCTGAACAGTTGTCCCAGTCTATACTATCTATCAAATATATTTAAAGTAAAACCTATTTTTTCGCAAAGATTAAATAGGAATATACGTACTTCTAATCTGTTGGAGGGCGCTCCGGCGAGCAAACGGGTCTCTAAAACCTGTAAGCGGGGTTCGACCCCCCGGCCTTTCGCCATTCAAGGAAAGGGTATGATGAGTTTGAAGTTCACGGATTCTCAGATCCAGCATCTGATGGAGTATGGCGATGTTGATTGGTCCGATGCGGAGTTTGAAGATGCCGTAGCCAGGGACAAGGAGTTCTCGTCGCAGTACTCGAAGATGAAGTCCGCGAACGACAAGGGACTGAAGGCATTGATCGCCGATCCCCACAACGACCTCACAGATCTCGCCAACAAGATTAGGGAGAAGCTGAAGTCCAGAGGATTCATAGAGGTCCACACGCCCATTTTCGTTTCAAAGGTCGCACTGGCCAAGATGACCATCACAGAGGATCATCCACTATACAGACAGGTCTTCTGGATCGATGACAAGAGGGCGCTCAGGCCCATGCATGCCATGAACCTATACAGGGTCATGAGGGAACTAAGGGACCACACCGACGGTCCCGTCAGGATCTTCGAGATAGGATCATGCTTCAGGAAGGAATCCAAGAGTTCTACACATCTAGAGGAGTTCACCATGCTCAACCTTGTCGAGATGGGTCCCGATGGGGATGCCATGGAACATCTCAAGATGTACATCGGGGACATCATGGAATGCCTCGGAGTGGAATACACCACGACGCGCGAGGAATCAGATGTGTACGTCGAGACACTTGATGTCGAGATTAACGGAATCGAAGTGGCATCAGGTGCGATAGGCCCGCACAGACTCGATGCAGCACACGATGTCCACGAGCCCTGGGCCGGTATCGGATTCGGATTGGAGCGTCTGCTCATGCTGAAGAACGGCAAGAGCAACGCCAAGAAGACGGGAAAGAGCATCACATACCTCAACGGATACAAACTGGATTGATGCTGATGATTCAGGATATCATCGCAAAGGCCGAGAAGGAGTCCAGGCTCACACCCGACGAGATATTCGAACTTATGTCCATCACGGACAAGGGTGAACTCGAGGAACTGTACGCAGCGGCGAGACGCGTCCGCGACAGGGAGTTCGGAAAGAAGATCTTCACCTACGGTTTCGTTTACTTCTCCACTTATTGCAAGAACAACTGCACTTTCTGCTATTACAGGACATCCAACACAGGCATCGACCGTTACAGGAAGAGCAAGGAGGAGATCGTCCAATTATCCGCAAGTCTGCAGGATGCAGGAATAAATCTTTCCGACCTCACCATGGGAGAGGACCCCCAGATGTACAAGGACGGATACAAGAACCTCCTGGACATCATATCCGCGGTCCACGACGAAGTCGGGATAAACATAATGGCATCACCCGGAGCACTCCCTCAGGAGATGTTTTCGAAGGTCAGGGATGCGGGTGCGGATTGGTACGCCTGCTATCAGGAGACATACAACAGAGGCCTTTTCGAATCCCTGAGACTCAACCAGAGCTACGATGACCGCAGGAACCAGAAGATCTGGGCCATGGAAGCCGGACTCCTGGCGGAGGATGGTATGATGATCGGTCTGGGTGAATCGGTAAGGGACAGGGCAGAGACCATCGCTGAGATGTCATCATTGGGATGCGCACAGGTGAGGGCGATGACGTTCGTCCCACAGGTCGGTACCCCTATGCAGGACTTCACGCCTTACGATTCTACGGAGGAGCTGAAGGCGATAGCAATCATGAGGCTCCTCAATCAGGACAAGCTGATCCCATGCAGTCTGGATGTGGAAGGCATAGCCGGACTCAGGACGAGGATCAACGCGGGAGCTAATCTCGTCACATCGATAGTTCCCCCTAGCCAGCACCTTGCAGGTGTCGCACAGCACGAGCTCGACATCGAGAACGGGAACCGTTCCGTGGAACACGTGTTCGAGATGCTGGAGGACATGGGTCACCACCATGCTTCCTCTGCAGAGTACAGATCGTTCCTCAACGCCCACAGGCCCAAGAGGGTGGCGTGATGAGGATCGCCATTGTCGGCGGGGCACTCCAGGGCATGGAGGCCGTCCTCCTGGCAAAGGCAGCTGGTTACGAGACAGTCGTTATTGACAGGAAAAAGCAGGCCCCGGCCATGTCGCTGTGCGACCAGCCGGTGAATATCGACCCTGTGAAGGATCCCGAAGAGGCATCGAAGGTATTCCAATCATGCGATGCTGTCTTACCGGCGTGCGAGGAGATGGACCTCCTTCAGACACTGGATTCGATGAAGGATAGGATTGGTGTCCCATTGCTGTTCGATCACTCGTCTTATAATATATCAAGTTCCAAGAACAAGTCCAACGAGGTCATGGCATCGGTAGGTGTACCTTTACCTCAACCATGGCCCGCTTGCGGTTTCCCTGCGATTGTCAAACCCGCATCCCAGAGCGGAAGCATCGGTGTGACCGTCGCCCACAACAAGGACGACATGGACAGGGGACTGGATTTCATCAAGAGCATCAACGACGAACCGGTCATTCAGGAGTTCGTCCATGGTAAGAGTGTCTCCATCGAGGTGATCGGTAATGGAAAGACGGCCAAGTCATATGTCACAACAGAGGTCTGTCTCGATTCCAACTACGACTGCAAGATGGTGCGTTGCAACCCGAACATCATGTCCAAGGATGACTGTGACCTGTTCGCAAAGATAGGGAAGGATGTGGCAGAGACAATCGGACTCAAGGCACTGATGGATGTCGAAGCGATCCTGACTCCCAAAGGACTCAGGGTGTTGGAGATCGATGCCCGTATCCCCAGCCAGACTCCCGCAGCCATCGAAGCGGCAACAAGCGTCAACTTACTGGAGGAACTGGTCACCATGGCCCTCGGAAAGCCCAAGGACAGACAGCCCACAGATGGATGTTCCATCTACCGTCATGTGTTCTTGAAAGATGGCAAGCTCCGTTCATGCGGTGAGAAGGAGTTCGGCCACGTAAAGGAACCTAGGTTCGCACCCGGACTGTTCGGTTCAGACAATTCTATCACAGATTACGCCCCAGGCAAGGACGAGTGGCACGCCACCCTGATCTCCAAGGGCAGAACAGAGAAGGAGGCCGACGAGAGGGCCGCTTCCTGCATAGAAAGGATTCTCGATGAATGTTCAATAGATGAGTTCCTTGACGGGACTCCGGAGATGATCTGATGACAAGACTCACGCCCGATCTTATTGAGGGGGTACCGGACGATACCCTGGACCTGGATTCCAAACTGATGAACATGTGTGGCAAGACCGTGAAACAGCTTGCCCTTGAAGGTGCCGGAATGGACCACGACGTGGACTTCTCCAAGGTTAGGGTGGCGGTCATCCCCATCACATCCGGAATGGGTGTGATCAGCGGATTCTCCCAGTCTGTGAATGCGATCGTGAACAGGCTCGGGATGCAGAGCCATGTCACCGAGGGTACGGATGTCAATGGTTTCGACCAGGCGATCAATGACCATGTGGACCTAATCATGATGGCCGACGATGCGAAGTTCGTTGCCTACAATGTCCACACCGCAGGCACCACCAACAACTCCTGGGGAACGGCCATGGGTTACGCCGTCGCTCTGAAGAACGCATCCAAGGGAGTGGAAGGGAAGGATGTCCTCGTCATCGGAGCTGGTCTCGTTGGAACGGAAGCTGTCCAGATCCTGAAGGGATGGGGCGCCAATGTCTCAGTCACGGATATCAAGTTCGACAAGGCCAGGGCCTTGGAAGAGAGATTCGGCGTGAAAGCATTGGAGAATGTGGAGGATGCCTTAGCATCCCACAAGTATATTCTCAACGCAGCCCCCGCCATATTCCCGGGAAGGCTCATCCAGGAAGGCGCAGTGATCTCCACGCCCGGAGTGCCACATTACTTCGACGAAGAGGGAAGGAAGAAAGCGAAAGCGATAATCCACGATCCCCTGGAGATCGGTACCGCCATGATGGCAGTGAACAGCGCATTATTCTCGATGCGCTGATTCCTCCATCCCTTTCCTGATGCAATCCTCGATGTTGAGGAGCAGCTTGGCGACCTCGTGCCCTGTAGGAGTAAGTTCGACCCAGATCGCCCTGGTGACCCTGTCCTTCTGCTCGAAGAGCAGGCCCATCTGCTCCAGGATATTCAGCTTCTGCGGCATCCTGTCGTTGTTCGCCACATTGTCGTAAAGTCCGGTCCTGCTGCTCCTGCCTCCCACGATCTCGAGATAGATCAAGATGCCTATCAGGTGCTTCTCACCCAAATTGAGGACGTAGTACTCCATGGTTTCAAATTCTGATTCCAACTTTTAAAAGATTCATGACGCTTGACGATTCATGTCAAGTAAATGAAAAACATGTTATACTCCGAATCGCTCGAAACATGCAGATAATATGGGAATGATAGGCCTGGCCTGGGTGATATTCGGGGGTTTCCTCGAACCGCTTTGGGTCATCGGTCTGAAGAAATACAGCGAGAGCAAATCCAAGCTAGTCCTTCTCTTCACGATCATCGTGATGTACGTCAGTCCCATGTGCATAGCATTCGGTATGCAGGACGGCATGTCCGTCGGTGTAGCATATTCAATATGGACAGGACTTGGTGCTGTTTTCTCCGTGGCAGTCGGATTCTTCCTATTCAAGGAGAGGATGGACCGTCTCAAGGTGATTTTCATCATGATGATCATCATAGGCGTGGTCGGATTGGAACTCTCGGCGGTGATAATGTGAACAAGCTGTGGGTATACATCTTCATAGGCGGATTGTTCGAGACTGCCTGGGCTGCCACGATGAGTCTGTCCAACACGTTCTCCGATCCCTTCTGGACTGTCGTGACAATCCTTATCCTCCCGATTAGCGTCATCTTCCTGTACAAGGCACTGAACGGAGGTCTCCCCACCGGTGCTTCCTATGCAGTCTGGGTTGGTATCGGTGCTATCGGAGCTGTAATTGTCAGTATCATACAGGGCGATGTGCCGAACCTCCTGGGATTCGTGTTCCTTGCCGTGCTGATAGGCGGAGTCATAGGTCTGAACCTCGTTTCAGAGTGAATCCAGAGGACGTTCAATTGACGATTGTTACAATTTAACGCCCGTCAAATTGACAAATTATGCAAAAAGACGTCCGTCAAATTGCAGATTTTTATATCTGGACGTGAATGACATAGCATGTTCAGGAGAAAGGTCTATGATGAATTGATGGACTGGAAGCAGAACGGCAAGAAACCCTTGCTCATCTACGGACAGCGTCAGGTAGGTAAGACCTATATCATAGACCATTTCGCCAAGGAGAACTTCGGCACATACATCTATGCGGACCTGAGCAGGGACAGTGCATTCAGGCAGATCTTCGAGAGTGGTGATCAGACCGCAGAATCAATCATCCAATCCATCAGGGTGGTTCGCAGGATAAAGGATATGGATCCGGAGGACACGATAATCTTCCTCGACGAGGTCCAGGAATCCGAGGGTGCCATAAGCTCCCTTAAGGCCTTCAGGACGGACGGCAGGTTCAGGGTGATCGCATCCGGTTCGATGCTCGGTGTAATGACGAATCCGAATCCCGTATCTGAAGAGGGAGAGCGTCAGAACAGCATATCCCCAATGGGCAGCGCCAGACCTGTCGATATGAGGTCCATGGACTTCGAGGAGTTCCTATGGGCCAACGATATTCCTGCCGATGCGATATCGAAGGTACGCACGCTCATCAAAGATAGGGAACCGATCCCCGAAGCGATCCTCGAGGAGTTCTCGAGACTGTACCGTATTTTCATGATAACCGGCGGAATGCCCGCATCGGTACAGGCCTATGTGGATGAGAAGAGCACATTCTCAGGTTCCCAGGATGAATTGGAGGACATCGTGCTGCAGATAAGGCACGACATCACCAGATGCTGTCCCGATAAGGAGGTCACCAAGACCTTGGAATGCTTCGATTCCATACCGTACCAGCTCGCCGATACCAACAAGAGGTTCCATTATTCGAAGATCGATCCCGAAGGTTCATATAAAAAGAAATCCAGGAAAGCCGCCGACAGGTACATGGAGAACCTCCTATGGCTCAGGGATGCAGGATACGGGAACTTCTGCTATGCCCTCACGCAGATCAAAACTCCATTGAAAGGTCAGAGCAAACGCGATGTCTTCAAAGTCTACATGTCAGATACGGGTATCCTGACGCACATGTATGGGGATGCAATGATATCTGCCATATTCACATCAGACCAGAGCTACAACCAGGGTGCAGTCACCGAGAACATGGTGGCGGAATCCTTAGTGAAATGCGGATATCCCCCGATGTACTACAACAAGAAGAACGGGGCCGGCCGGATGGAGATAGACTTCGTAGTGGAGACGTTCGGTGGCATCGCTGCCATCGAGGTGAAATCAGGCAAGGACAGGGATGCGCCGTCCATCAACAAGGTCTCAGATCATTTCGAGGTGGCGAGGAAGATCATGTTCGAGAACGGGAACATCCGTGTGGATGAGAACGGTATAGAGCATTACCCCCTGTTCGCATCCGCATTCTTTGACAGCATGGATGAGAGGCCAGCATTCCTGAGGTGATATGATGAAGGTAGAAGCGATCTATGGCGACAGAATGGCACCGATCGTGGTGCAGAACACCGTTCAAGGCGAAGGGAGGGCGATCTACGATCTCGTGAGACAATCCACTGACAGGGATTTCACTTTCCTTAGCATCGACGGCATAGACTGGAACCACGACATGTCCCCCTGGGATGTCCCTGCGATGTTCCCGAAGGGCGAAAGCTTCACAGCAGGCGCGGACGACCATCTGGAAAGGATCACCAAGGAGATCCTGCCGAAGATAATGTGGGATCACGATCTGGACCCGGAGTACATCATGCTCTCCGGATATTCCCTAGCAGGGCTGTTCGCGATATATTCGATGTACCGCACCGACATGTTCTCCCGCATAGTCAGCGCATCTGGATCCCTGTGGTTCCCGGGTCTGATGGATTTCGTGAAGGACAATTCCCCGATGAGGATACCGGATGTGCTGTACCTGTCGCTGGGAGACAGGGAGTCCAGGACTAGGGATCCCACTCTGAGCAAGGTGCAGGAGAACACGGAATACTTAGCAAAATGGTATTCCGACATGGGTATCGACACCAGGTTCGAGCTCAACCTCGGCAACCACTTCATGGATCCTGAGGGAAGGATGGCCAAGGGGATAGCCTACGCACTGTCCCGTTAACCTTGATTCCGTCCGTCCTTTCCTTTTTATACCTTTATTATAAGTACGGCCACGAGGACAATGACACTCAGACTAGGAGTACCGAACAAGGGCAGGCTCAACGAGAGGGCCATCGAACTCCTCGTCAGGTCGGGAATCGACCTGGGCGAGGACATCGGCAGAAGGCTCTATCTCAAGGCCAAGAACCAGGACATCGAGGTCATCTTCGTGAGGGCACAGGATGTGCCCGTATTCATCGCTGAAGGTGCCATCGACATGGGGATAACCGGTATCGACGAGACCGCCGAATCAGGCAGGGATCTCGAGAGGATACTCGACCTCCAGTTCGGATACTGCCATCTTGCAGTCGCAGTTCCCGAGGAATCCGGCATCACGGACGCATCACAGATCCCCGACGGTAGCAGAATCGCCACATCGTTCCCCAACTTAACCAAGCAGTACTTCGAGAAGCTCGGTAAGAAGGTCGATGTCATCACGGTCACCGGAGCATGCGAGATCATGCCCTATATGGGGGTATCGGATTTCATCAGCGACCTTGTATCCACGGGATCCACCCTGAAGACGAACAGGCTCAGGGAGGTCGGTTCCATCATAGAATCGCAAGCTGTCGTCATCTCGTCCAAGAAGGCACTGGAGAAGAACGGACAGGCCATCCAGGATGTTGTGGATTCATTCCAGAGCGTCATCATCGCCGAGAACAAGAAGTACATCATGGCCGACATCCCCAGGTCCACCCTCGCAGAGGTGGAGAAGATCATCCCCGGAATCGGAGGTCCTACGATCCTCGAGATCGCAGGCAACAAGGATTATCTCGCAGTCCACGCCGTCATCGACGGGAAGGATGTGTTCGAGACCATCAACAAGCTGAAGAGGCTCGGGGCCAAAGGTATCCTTACGACACCCATCGAGAGACTGGTGAACTGAGATGGACCGCAGCATAATGAGGGATTCCACCAAGGATTTCGTTAAGTATTACAATCCAAAGCTCAACGGGGAGCTCAGGCTGGACACCAACACAAACGTCCTCGGATCCAACCCTGCGGCAGCAAAGTATCTGAAGGAGCACACATGGGACCTCAACGGATATCCCAACACATACTCCGACAGTCTCAGGCAGTCTCTGGCCGAGTTATACGGTCTGGACAGCGACAACATCATCGCCGGCAACGGTTCCGACGAGATGCTGGACGTCATCTTCAAGACATTCATGGACATGAGCGATAACTCGGTCGTTCCGGTCCCTTCATACACCCTCTACGACTACTTCGTCAAGCTGAACGGAGGAAGGGCGATAGAGGTCGACCTCACCGACGATTTCCAGCTCGATGTGGATGCCATGGTCAGGCAGAATGCCAAGGTGGCCATAATGCCGTCACCCAACAATCCCACAGGGAACTGCTTCAGGACCAAGGACATAGAGGACATCCTCTCTAGATTCAACGGAGTTGTCGTCGTGGACGAAGCATACACCGAATACGCTGATGAATCTTTCATCAAGAGGGTCGAGGAGTTCGATAATCTCGTCGTCATCAGGACCTTCTCCAAGGCATACGCCATGGCAGCGCTCCGCGTAGGATACGCTGTGACCAACAAGAAGCTGGCCGATATGATGATCAGCGTCAAGATCCCCTACTCACTGAACATGGTCAGCGAAGGTGCTGCCATCGCAGCGGTGAAGGATCAGGACTTCGTGAAGCGCAGCGTAGAGATGGTGAAGGAACAACGGCCCAAGCTCGACGCAGGTCTCAGGAAGCTCGGCTTCGAGACGTTCCCATCGGATTCCAATTTCATTCTTGCCAGGTCCCCGATAGACCACAAGGTCCTCGTGAACGGTCTCAAGGAACGCGGCGTATTAATCCGCGACTTCGGTGCCAAGCGCAGGACCGAGAACTGCGTCAGGACTACAGTCGGTACCGAAGAGCACAACAGACTGCTGCTGGAGAAGGCCGAAGAGGTGATCTCCGGATGCCGCTGAACATCTCCATCACAGATTATGGCGTAGGAAACCTCTATTCCATCCGTAGGTCCCTGGAGAGCTGCGGAGCAAACGTCAAGGTACTCGACGACATGAAGGGCCTCAGGGATGCGGAGTGCATCGTGTTCCCCGGCGTGGGGGCGTTCGATGCCACCATGAAGAAGCTCCTTCCCATGAGGGAGGAGATCTGCGATATGCTCAAGAGCGGTACGCCCGCCCTGGGGATATGCATCGGCATGCAGATCCTTTACGAAGGAAGCGACGAAGGTAAATCCCCCGGTCTCGGACTCTATAAGGGCAGAGTTGAAAAACTACCCTGCAAGATGATCCCCCACATGGGATGGAACCAGGTCAGGTCCAAAGACCCATTGCTGGAAGGAATCCCAGACGACAACTTCTACTTCGTGCACTCATACTACGGCAACCCGAAGGAGGAAGGCATCACTCTTGGAACCACAGAGTACGAGGGCGTCGAGTTCCCGTCCTTTTTCAGGAAGTACAACACATACGGTACACAGTTCCACCCGGAGAAGAGCAGCGCTTCCGGTAGGAAGGTCCTGCAGAACTTCATTTCTTTCGCGGAGGGACAGCTTTGAGGATCATCCCTGCCGTCGATGTTATGGACCATCAGGTCGTTCAGTTGGTCGGCGGGAAGCCGGGAAGCCAGCAGATCGTCATGCCCGACCCTATGAAAGTGGCCCAGATGTGGGTGGATAAGGGTGCGGACTATCTTCATCTGGTGGATCTCGACGGTGCTTTCGGTAAGGAGAACAACCTTTCTGTGTTCAAGAGGATAACGAAGGAGATCGGAGTCCCCACCGAGATCGGCGGAGGCATCAGGGATGTCGACACCATAGATGATCTCGTCTCAGCAGGAGTGGACAGGATCATAGTTGGTACCAAAGCTGTCAAGGAACCCGATTGGCTCGCGGAGATGGCGGACCGTCATCCCGGAAGGATCGTTCTCTCAATGGACACCAAGGAAGGCAGGATCGCCATCAAGGGATGGCAGGAATCCGCTCAGATATCCATACAGGACATGTTCGACCGTATAAAGGATCTTCCTTTGGCAGCAGTCCTCAACACCAATGTTGATGTCGAAGGTCAGCGTAAAGGTATCGACGAGGCCCAGGCGAAGGATTTCATCACCCGCTGTCCGACCAAAGTAATCGCTTCAGGCGGTGTTACGACACACGACGATGCTAAAATCCTCTCGTTAGCTGGAGCGGAAGGCGCCGTCGTAGGTCTAGCCATGTACACTAACGTCATAAGGCCCTGGGAGTGGAACACTCCTTGGTATGCATGAAACTCGTACAAGCCATTATAATGTTGTATAGTTTTCTAAACTTTGGTGTGATTCTAAGTGAAAGTTCCATGCGAGATGATTGTAACCTATATCCTGCCTACGGCTAAAGGCGCATTGGCTAGAGAACTCGTTATGCAACATGGCCTCACACAGGTCGAGGTATCCCGTCTATTCGGCGTAACCAGCGCTGCGATCTCCCAATACATCAAAGGGACCCGCGGTGGGAACGAGCTGATCGACAAGAGTGCCTACAAAGAAGATTTTTACAAGTTCATCTCTATGATGGCCAACGAGATCATGGCCGGCATGCAGGTCGCGGAAGCGCTCTGCAAGGTCTGCGACTATGTCAGGGAATGCGGTCTCCTCAAGGCGCTGTATGTCCACGAGGGATACGATCCGGACAAACTCCCATTCCTGGATTGTTCGCGATCTCGAATGGCACGAGTTGAAACGAATGAGGTCCGATTACGATAACTTCTCCCTTGTCGTCGGGAGGTTCCAGCCACTGCACGTTGGGCACATGGATGTAATCCGCAAGTGTGCGGAGGAATCAGAGCATCTTACCATCGGTATCGGGAGTGCACAGTATTCCCATACGCCCGAGAACCCCTTCACCGCCGGTGAGAGGTACATGATGATCAACAAGACCCTGAGGGACGAAGGTATCGACAACTACAGCATAGTTCCGATAGAGGACCTCAACAGGTATCCTGTATGGGTGTCCCATGTGGTTTCCTTGGTCCCGCCGTTCAAGAGGGTGTACTCCAACAATCCTCTTACCAAGCGTCTCTTCCAGGAAGCGGGATTCGAGGTCAGGGCCTCACCGTTGTACAACAGGGAGATATTCTCGGGTACCGAGATACGGCGCAGGATCGTAAACGACGAGGAATGGCGCCCTCTGGTGCCCGCACCCGTGGCAGAGGTCATCGATGCCATCGACGGTGTGGAGAGACTGAAGCAGATCAGCATCGGTGTGGAGAATGCCCCGCTCTGAAGTTATAGAATTGATAGATGTCCTGAGGTCGAAGGGTCTCAGGATGTCCGCAGCGGAATCCTGCACCGGAGGGATGATAGGATGCATGATGACGTCCGTGCCCGGTTCCTCCGATGTTTTCCTGGGAAGCGCGGTCACCTATTCCAACGATTCCAAGGAAAGCATACTGAAAGTATCCCATCAGACGCTTCTCGACCATGGAGCAGTGAGCGAGGAGACTGCAAGGGAGATGGTCCTTGGATCGATAAACGCATACGGCAGCGATATCGCAGTCGCCGTGACAGGCATAGCCGGTCCCGGAGGGGCGACGGATGTAAAGCCCGTAGGGCTGGTCTACATCGCCGTCGCAGACGGCCCAAGGATTGTTGTAACAAAAAACAACTTCAAGGGCGATAGGCAATCCGTAAGGGAGCAGACGGCTTTGGAAGCGTTGAAGCTCGCCAAGGATATGGCGGAGGGAAGATTATGAGGTTCGAGAGACAGATGCCCATTTTCGGAGAGGAAGGTCAGCAGAGGATAATGTCCGCAGTGGTAGGGATCATTGGATGCGGAGGATTGGGAGTGAACGTCATAACCCAACTGACAGCTGCAGGGGTATCGCATTTCATACTGTGCGACCATCAGTCACCTGAATTATCGAATCTCAACCGCCAGTTCATCTATTCTGCCTCTGATTACAGGCCCAAATCCGTCATCTCAGCGGAGTGGATCCTCGCTCTCAATCCGAGCGCTGAGGTCCAATCCAACGCGGAACCACTGACGGAGTCCAACTGGGACCTCTTCAGCGGATGCGACATACTAGTGGATTGTCTGGATTCCTTCAAGAGCAGGATGATCCTTTCGGACATGTCCGAGAAGATGGGCATACCTCTGGTACACGCAGGAGTTTCCGGATTTAACGGTCAGATAGCTGTGTGCATCCCCGGCAGGACGAAGAGCCTGCGGGAGATGATCGGTACGATGAAGGATCCCGAGGCCATGATTCCTACAGTCGGTGCCGGAGTATCCGTCATAGCATCCATGGAGGCTTTGGAAGTACTCAAAATTATTTCGGGGATCGGTACCGAGAACGAGGGCAAGCTGATCACCATTGATATGAGGGGCTGGACCACCGATTTCGTGAAGTTCTGATCCTTCGCAGCGGTCCGTCGTACTTCGCGTACAGCTCGGCGATTATCTCTACAAGCCTGCGTACCGAATCACGTGTATCGTTGACCTTGGTGCAGAGCACGCAGTCGAATCTCTCGGGGCAGTCGAACCTGTTCCATTTGAATCCCTTATCATCGCCCATCAGGAATCCGGGTGACAAGCATACTCCCTTCCCTGATGCCACATTGACCAGTGTGGTGTCGTGATCGTTGCTGTTGAAGTATTCTACCTCGGGCTGAGCGATCACACGTTTCTGTACATCTCTAAGGAGAGGCGGAGAACCTCCGCCTATCATCAGCGCCCTTCCCTGGATATCCTCCTTATGGACCATATCGAGCTCGGTAAGAGGGTCATCATCTCTCGTTATCAGATAGATGTTGCTGTCGTAGATGTGATGCTCCACAATACCTGAGTTCTTTGCTAAGGCTCCCCTCTCAGAGAACACAATGTCGATACTTCCGGACAGGAACTGACCGAAGTCCCCGTAGGGACCGAACATAGGTGTGACCGATACCTTCGGGAACTCTTTGGAGAACAATCTGATGGCCTCAGGAAGGAAACGGATGACTGACCTCTCCGGAAGACCTACAGTAATGTTGTCTGCGAACCTTCCGCTGATATTCTGACAGTGCTCTATCGTCTTCCTTAACTCCAGGCGGATACCGAATAGCGAGTTGCAGAACTGTTCTCCCGCGAGGGTAAGTGCAATCCCCCTGCCTTCCCTGCTGAAGATATCGAATCCGAGTTCGTTCTCCAGTTTCTTGATCTGATACGATAGCGTAGGCTGCGATACACCGAGGGATTCCGCCGACTTGTTCATGCTCATGGTGCTGCGAACCTCGAGGACATATTCGATTTGATTGGTATCCATATGTTCTAATAATTGATTTGAAATATTTATCGATTATCGATTTTATTTATAAAAATTGTTTAATAAACATAGTATTCTCAAGAGAACATAAGCAGCGGATCGAAGGATGCTTTCATTCTACGACATCCGCAGTCGATAATGAGGAGATCAAATGGAATTCATGGAATTGAACAATGGGATGAAGTGCCCTATCATCGGTATCGGAACGTTCATGCTCAGTCCTGAGGACGCCGAGAACAGCGTCAGGGAGGCACTGAAGATGGGTTACCGCATGGTCGACACAGCGAACGCATATGTCAACGAGAGGGCCTGTGGCCGCGGTATCCGTGACAGCGGAGTGGATAGGAAGGACATCTTCGTTTCCACCAAGATCTGGCCCAGCGAGTATACGAATCCCACCGCTGTGGATGAGACCCTCGAACGCCTTGGATTGGAATATGTGGATCTCCTGTACATCCACCAGCCTGCAGGGGACTGGTTGGCAGGATACAGGCAGCTTGAGAAGGCCTACAGGGAAGGGAAGGCGAAGTCCATAGGCATCTCCAACTTCGAGGGCAAGTACCTTGACGAGCTGAGGACTAAGTGGGAGATCGTCCCCCAGTTCATCCAGGTCGAGGCTCACCCCTATTTCGTTCAGAAGGACCTCCGTAAGGTCACCGATCCCCTCGGGATCAAGATCATGAGCTGGTATCCTCTCGGCCACGGTGACAGCAAGCTGTTGTCCGAGTCCATATTCGAAGAGCTTGGGAAGAAACACGGGAAGACCCCTGCACAGATCATCCTCCGCTGGCATACGCAGATGGGATTCTCCGTCATACCGGGAAGCAGGAACATCTCACACATCAGGGACAACCTGGACATCCTGGATTTCAAGCTGAGCGATGAAGAGATGTCACACATAGCAACTCTCGATAAGGACGAGAGGTACTACCACCGTACCGATGAACAGCTCGACCAATTCGCAGCTTGGAAACCCGATTTCGAGAAGGCTTGAACAGGTGGGGATAACATGGCGGAATACGGCAAAGAATACGTTTACGAATTGATGGACAAGGGCGGACCGACAGATGTGAGGGAATCGTACTTCGCGGAAGCTGTCGAAGAGATGATGAGGGCCAGGACACTCTGCTTCAGAGCGAACCAGTGCTCACCGGACGATCCGACCTACGTGAAACATCTGGAGGAGCTATTCGGAAGGAAATTGGATGACGTTAGGATACTCACGCCCTTCATATGCGATTTCGGCAACAGAGTCACCCTTGGAAAGAACGTATTCATCAACCATTCCGCCATACTCTCCGCTTCAGGCGGTATCGAATTCCAGGACGGTGTGAGCCTGGCTCCGGGCGTAAGGATCGCAACGATAAACCACGATTACAACAACAGGCATACGCTGTACACCTATGGCAAGGTCACTGTGAAGAAGAACGCATGGCTCGGTATGAACTGCACCATATGCCCCGGTGTTACCATTGGGGAGAATGCAGTTGTCGCTGCTGGCGCTGTAGTTACAAAGGACGTTCCTGACAATGCTGTAGTGGGTGGGTGTCCTGCAAAGGTCATCAAGATGCTAGATCCAGATGAACAGAGGGAGGTCTGGTGATCGAGCCGTATCAAAGTTCCCTCATAGTAGCGGAAATATTTGGTAAAGTTCCCTCATAGTAGCGGAAATATATGGTAAAGTTCCCTCATCACAGCGGAAATTTATATATGGCCAGAGCAATAGATATCACTAATGGAACGTAAGATCACCTCCAAATTACTTGAATGGAAAGACAAGGAAGGTCACAGGCCAATAGTCATAACAGGCTGTAGGCAGATAGGCAAGACCTACTCCGTCCAAGAGTTCGTGAGAGAAAACTATCGTTCCTACGTATATCTTAATTTCGAGTCGGATCCTGATGCCAAGGCCCTTTTCGAAGACTCCCTGGAACCGGAGACCTTGATCCCAAAGATATCGATGTACTCGAATGTGAGTCTCGTAAAAGGTGAATCGGCGATAATACTGGATGAGATACAGGCCTGCTCCGGGGCATTCTCCTCTTTGAAACCCTTGGCTGATTGCGGAATCGACATCCTTTGTACGGGATCGTTCCTAGGCATCAATCTGGAGGATGACGATACAAGACTGTCACCATTGGGATACATCGAGGTCCAGAGGATGTATACGATGGATTTCGAGGAATTCCTCTGGGCAATGGGCTACAACAAGGATCTCATCGCTCTCATAAGGGATTCAATCCGTTCCATGAAACCTATAGAAGGGCCGTTCAACAAGATGATGTTGGATGCATTCAGGATCTACATGGTGGTGGGAGGGATGCCGGCAGCGGTCAGCAATTACGCCAGCACAAGGGACTATCCGTCCACATCCGAGGTATTGAAGGATATCAGGGATATGCTGATCAGAGATGCGGGAAGGTATTCCCGCAAAGCCGGCCGTGCGAAGATAAAAGCATGTATGGAATCGATACCGGCCCAGATATCCAGAGAGAACAAGAGATTCCTGTTCAAGGATGTCGAAAAGAAGAGCAAGGCCGGCAGCAAAGTCTACGGGAATGCTCTGGACTGGATCGAGAATGCAGGCCTATCCAACAGATGTGAGAATATCACAGGATTGATACCTCCTTTGGCAAGAAATGTCAGAGATAGTCACTTCAAGATCTATATGAGCGATACAGGGATACTCATGTCGTTCATGGATGGGGTCGATGCGGCCAACATCGCTCTCAGGGAACCATTCTCCAACAACGGTGCGTTCGTGGAGAATGCGATCTGTGCAGAGCTGGTAAGGAAAGGATATCCTGTGTATTATTACACCAGAGAGAACAGTCGTATGGAGATGGATTTCGTCATATCGATGTCAGGCAAGATCGTCTTGATAGAAGTCAAACCCGGTAATGACAAGAGGTCCAAATCATTGAGAACACTGTTAGCCAGGAAGGATCTGGATTGTGTTGGGATCAAGCTGACCGAATCCAATGTGATGCGTGACGATCATGGTGTCATTCATCTTCCGCTGTATGCTCCGTGTTTCTTCGAAGAGAACAAGGTATCCGACATACACGCCTTGGATGTGGAAGGGGCCAATAAACTCTATGAACGCCTGAAGGGCAAAACTTTCTGAGCCTCAAAAGGCCCAAGAGCTAAACAGACTGTCGACCGATTCCGATTTCATACGGGACACGATGAGGAAGGCTGCAGGGCCGGAGTGAAGTGAACTACTGGAAACACCATTGAAAAAGTAACAGAGTATCTGAAGGAGATAGTCGATGAGGTTATCATCAAGGATGCAAAGACCTCTGCTCTACAGGCCGACCCCGCAATCGTCAGAGCTCTCGGCAGAGCAGGAACAATCGAAATCGCGACCACGAAGGCTTATAGCGCGACCAAGAGAGAGGTCAGTTAAGATGGGGTATTGAGGGAGACAACGACGTTTATACGCTGATATTAGGGGATAAACATCGCAAAAGCGGATGACATTGTATGAAGAAGTCAACTACCATCATTCTAATCGTAGTCGCTGCCTTCGTTGCAGTGTTCCTGATATTAGGAGCTACCGGGAGCACGATAACCGATGTCGAATATGACTACAAGATTGAGGTCACTGACAGTTTTGAAGACAAGTATGGGAATGTTGAGAAGCCCGACCCGGGATACCAGTTCGCTATTCTGACCTACCACATATACAACAAGAGCTACTCGAACGGCATAAGCACCAATCCGTTGACCTGGCAGATGAAGGTCAATGTCGGAGGGCTGAACTATTCATGGTCCCCGATGGAGACATACAGTCATCCCGGGTACAGGCTCATCGACGTCCCCAAGGGCTCGGATGCCTCAGGCGTCCAGGTCTTCGAGGTTCCTGTCGGATACTCGGCATCGGAAATGAAGGGCGTGCTCAACGCGATATTCACCTACGCCAAGATTGAATATAACCCGAACCTTGCCGTTTGAGAACTCTTTAAACTTCTTTCCGTCGAAGTCCAAGTATATATTCTCCAACGAATATGTTCATAGCAAGAACCACAAGGTTCGAACCCTCGAAGGGGCTCTGGTCCGTCGTTAGACGAACCATCTTAGGAGTTCGGATAAAGTCCGAACCACCTGTAGGATCAGGGAGACGAGTTGGAGCTTGAGTCCCTGGTCCTCACCCTTCGTTTTAGAAGGCATGTTATCACCTCCTACAAAGTAGGTCAGGATCAGAGTCCAGCTCACAAGGTCAGGAATCCTCTCGCGAACTGGACTCCCTATTCCCTGCCTATTATTATGTATGCATTCTAAATATATTATACGTTTGGACAAAGTAAGTACATACTAAGAAAAATACTGAATATTTTCTCTATTTTTAATAAAATGTATGGACGGTGTATGAACTAATTATATACAAAGAACGCTATTATCAACTATGAGGGACGAGATTATTATCAATACGACCATCGCAAAGAATGGGAACAGTCTCTGTATGCCCATAACCAAGTCAGAAGCGGCACTCATCGGAGTCACGCACGGTGACGATCTTGAAGTGCATGTCTACGTCAAGGAACGGAAGGGTGGCAGAAAAGAAGATTGATTCTGGAGCGAACCATTTTTCTGCAGTGCTTAAATCTGCTTGGATACTCATGTAACCACCAAACTTGAGAAAGTATTCGTGACTGAAAAAGTAATAACATCGGAAAAGGCGGGAACAGATTCCCGCTGCGAAGCAAAAGTTCACACAGGCCAATCCGGTCGGATCTTCAAGGACCGCCTCAAAATGGCTATCGGTGATTACAACAAGGAGTCAGTTAGATAGATGCTATTCATAAAACTGAACTGGATCAAAAGAGGGTGCATGGATCTGGAGTTCTAAGGCCGAGTGTATTGACGCTGATTGGAGGAATCCAACAAAGGTTATCAATATGCTTAATCTGAAGGACTAACGGAAGTCGAGTGCATGAACTTAAGTTGGAGTTTGATGTTGACATCCATTCTCCAAATGTCGACCTATCGATCTTGCCACAGTCCGCATAATTATTATGGCTCCTCGTGGTTGTACGTGTCATGGAGCACATAATGACCGGAAAGGTCAAAGAAGTCTACAAGCTGGACGACGACACGCTTGAGTTCGCCTACACCAACAACATCTCGGTCTTTGACAAGATCATCCCCTCGCAGATCCCCCACAAGGGAGAGACTCTTTGCAGGACAGCGAAGTACTGGTTTGGACTCCTCACCAAGGAAGGTATCAACAACCACTACATCAGCGAGCCCTCAGCCGATAGGATGAGGGTCAAGAGGGTCGACATCATCAGGGACTACAGCAAGATCGACGGCACTACCAAGAACTATCTGATTCCCCTGGAGGTCATTTGCAGGTACTACGCAGCAGGATCCCTCATGGACAGGATCAAGGCAGGGAAGGTCAAGCCTGAGGATCTCGGATTCCCTGCGGACCACATCGTCAAGGACGGGGAGAAGCTTCCCAAGCCATTCATCGAGTGCACCACGAAGCTCGAAGCTCACGACGAGAATCTCACCGACGAGGAGGCCAAGAAGATGGCTGGGCTCTCCGATGAGGAGTTCGAGGAGATCAAGAGGACCGTCCTGAAGATCGATTCCATCATCGATAGGGAGTGCAGCAAGAGAGGTCTCATCCACTGCGACGGAAAGAAGGAGTTCGCCTTTGACAAGGACAGGAAGCTGATGGTCATCGACACATTCGGTACACTGGACGAGGACCGCTGGTGGGACGCAGACGAGTTCGCCAAGGGAAAGATCGTACAGCTCTCCAAGGAGTTCGTCCGCCAGTACTACCGCGAGACTGGTTACCACAAAGCACTCTACGACGCACGTGAGAAGGGAGAGCCCGAACCGGACATCCCCGCATTGCCTCAGGAGATCGTTGACCGCGTGAGCAAGCTCTACGTCGACATGTTCGAGAGGATCACCGGCGAGAAGTTCTGATCAGAACAGATCGACCAAAACCAATTTCTCCCCGAGGGGACAATCGAGGTTGCCTTCCACCTTCTGGACGGTGTACTTCTCCCCCGGGATCTTACCCATCGGATGGCAGATACTGTATTTCTCACATGAGAGATTCTTGCATTCCGATCCCTTGTATGTGATCTTGCTGCCTTCCATGGCCTGGCGCTTACCGACGGAAGCCCTGGTGCAGATCTTCTCCACTTCCACCGCCGTGACGGAATCCCCGTCGAACTCGTGGCATTCGTGCTCCTGGAGCCTTATCTCGGTTATCGTGTATTTCGCTCCGAGTTCGAGATTGAAGCATACCTTGTTGAACTTGCAGTCGGCGCATTCCTCGATGGGGCCGAGATAGAAGAATTCGGTACCGATCTTGGCCTGATTCTTTCCGACCAACGTTATCTGAGCCATCAGAACACCCCTGTCCTTATGCAGATGTCCTCTACAACATCCCTGGAGACGCCGTTGTCACCGAGTATGGTGTACCTGTCCTTGCGGATCTTGTGAGCGTTCACCACAGCGTTGATGAACTCTTCGTCAGTGAGGTTGATCTCCGAAGCCTTGGTGGGAGCTCCTATCTTCACCAACGCGTGCTTGAGCTCCTCCCAATCCCCTCTCTGAAGATATGTGGTTACGATGGATGCCACTCCGCATTGTTCGCCGTGCATCGCCCTGTTGGGGTACATCACGTCGATGGTGTGAGAGATCATGTGCTCCGAACCGCTGGTGGGCCTGGAGCTCCTGGCGATACTCATTGAGATACCAGAGACGATGATTGGTTTGATCGCAAGCCAGACACTCTCCTCGAGGTTCGGCCTGATGTAATCCGCAGCGTCCATCATGGACTCAGCAGAGAAGTATGCGAACGAATAAGCGGATCTGCTGAAAGGCTCATCCCTGAGCTCGTAAGCCAATTTCCAGTCCCTGAGGGAGCTGAAGTTGGACAGCACATCGGCGCATCCGGATGCCAGCATGCGGTAGGGCGATTGGAAGAGAATCTCCGTGTCCGCGATGACACCCATGGGCGATGCTCCTTCGATGGAGATCGATCCCTTGTCGGATTTGATGGATGCCCTGTTGGAGGCGATACCGTCATGTGCCGCGGATGTGGGGATGCTGATGAACGGGAGGTTGAGGTCGTTCGCGACCACCTTAGCGATATCAATCTTACTGCCGCCTCCGATGGCCAGGATGAAAGTGGAACCGTATTCCGTGATCCTCCTCTTGACCTCCTCGATGTTCTCTAATGAGGCCTTATCAGTGTAGATCGTGTCGATGTCGTATCCCTGAAGATAATCCCTCGCCGCCTTGCCTGCGATCTTGTCGGTCCTCTCACCAGTGATGATAGAACCGGTCTTTCCGCTGTGGATATTGACGCAGATCTCCTCGACGTTGCGGAGCACATCGTGTCCGGCTATGACGTTGCGCGGGAACACGACCATCCTCTCCTTCAGGAACTCATTTGACATCTTGTAATCACTGAACCGTTATCGTGTAACATTCTTAAAAGGAGTGGTTCGGATTCCAGTGCATAGAGCCAGGATATCAACAGCCGCGGTCAGCCATTATATACGTTCAACAGCAGTCCATAATACGTTCAGGCTCGTAGAGGGTTCTTCATGAGGGTATCGATAATCTGCGGATCGGCCGACGACGAGGGAGTCACAATGCGCATGTGCAGCTCCGCTGCTGAACTGCTGAGATCCAAGGGACATTCCGTGGAACTCTTCATGCCCTCCGAGATGAGCATAGCCCATTGCAGGGACTGCGGTTCATGCGAGCATGACGGATGCATCATAAACGACGACATATCCGAGATATACGATTCCTTCTCACAGGCGGATCTCCTGATCCTCTCAACCCCGATTCACTTCAGTGGACCTTCATCGATACTCAAGACGGTGATGGACCGTTTCCAGCCGTTCTGGGGGAATATGGAACTAGGCCACCCGGATTACTGCATCTCGATGATGTGTGGCGGCAGCAAGCAGCCCAACTTCGAATTCACCGAGAGGATCATCAAGGCCTTTTGTATCACCACTGGAATGGAATACCGCGGTTCGCTACAGATACCGGATACCGATTCCGGAGTCGATGATGTCAGGGAGAGGGTAGAGAACTTCCTTTCCGCTATCACAGAAGATAAGGCGCGATGACGTTGGAGAAGCTCTCCATACCATCGGGACGGTCCATGAAAGGTATAGTAGAAGGATAATCCTCGCCTATGACGGACCAAGTGTAACCGCCCAGGCTTCCTTCCATGTCCAGGACGCAGTTACGGTAGTATCCGATGCTGACAAGTTTATCTAGCACTTTCAGGACATCATCCTGCCTTCCTCCTGGAAGTATCGCCTTTCCCTTGTGGACGAAGACCACAGGGACGACTGAATCGGATACGTTGCAAATATCCCTGAGCTCCGAATCGTTGGCGATGAAGTGAAATGGAGCGAACACCAGGGAAGCATCCTTGTTGAACGCATCGAAGACATCCTCAACAGTCTCGATGTAAGTGAAGAACCATATCTCCGTGCCGTGCAGTTTCAGATGCTTCATCACATCCCCGATGAACTCCCTCTCCTCAAAGCTGTTGCAGTCGATGATCGTCACAGGAGGCCTCTGGGATGATGGAAGGCATTCTGATACCTTCCTTGTGAACGGATACGTCCTGTGGCCCTTCTTGGGCTCTACGGACGAGAAATGACCGTCAGATACCAGCATATCGCCGCTTTCGTATGATGCAAAGAATGCAGGTATCTCCATGCACGGATAATCCTGCTAATGATATATGGGGTTGACGATTGCATGATTGAGTCATCTGGCAGAACTTTCGGGCAATGGTACATTTACCCTAGATAGACGTTCACTAACCATGGCAGACTTCGCTGCGACGATAGACCGCATGTTCCACATAACGGAAAGGGGCTCAGACATTAGAACAGAGATTAGAGGAGGTATCATCACATTCCTTGCGATGTCCTACATATTGGCCGTGAATCCTTCGATCCTGTCCGCAGCGACTGGTCCGGAACTCTTTGGGCGCTAGTTACCGCTACGGCGCTTGCCTCTGCAATATCATGTCTGCTGATGGGATTCTATGCGAACTTCCCAGTTGCTCTCGCACCGGGTATGGGTATCAACGCATTCCTTTCCTATACCATAGTCATGGCGATGGGTTTCACCTACACCCAGGCGCTGTTCATCGTCCTGCTGTCAGGAATAATCTTCTTCCTGCTGACCGTCACCGGTTTCAGGATCCATGTCTTGAAGAGCATACCGACCGCAATGAAACTCGCGATCACGGCCGGTATCGGATTCTTCATTGTCGTCCTCGGATTGTTCAACACTGGGATCATCGTCCACGGAGAAGGCACCGCATTGAGTCTCGGTAACCTCTAGACACCCGGAATCAACATCGCCATCGTCTGCATAGTCATAACCCTGTTCCTCTGGGCTAGGAACATCTGGGCGGCAGTGCCCATAGGTATGGTGGTGACCATCATCATCGGAGTCATCGGAGGTGCATTCTTCGGCCGGGATACCGTCATAAACGGAAGCCAGTTGGTCCCCGGAGTAGGGACAGCATCTTTGTGAGAGGTCATTGCCATGCCTGATTTCGGTCTGTTCGGTCAGCTCTTCTCCGATATCGGGGAGATTACGGACACCCTGTTCGCATCCCTGATCATCTCCACCCTGTCATTGGTCATCATCGACATGTTTGACACCACAGGTACCCTGCTGGGGCTTGGCCGTACCGCCGGACTCTCCGATGAGGAAGGGGATATGGACGGTTACGAGAAGGCCCTCAACGTCGATGCGGTCGCCACCGTATTCGGTGCTTTCGCAGGTACTTCCACGGTGTCATCGTTCATCGAATCCAGTACCGGTATCAGTGTCGGTGCGAAGACCGGTCTGATGGCCATTGTCGTGGGTATGCTCTTCATAGTGGCCATGTTCTTCTCGCCTGTTTTCGCCTTCATCACCCCCGCATGCACCATAGGGGCACTCTTCCTGGTGGGGCTTCTGATGATCACATCTTTGAAGGATATCGACTGGCACGACCATGTCACAACGGCCACGGTATTCGTCACACTGTTCATGATGGGGCTGTCCGGTTCCATCACCGACGGTTCGCCTTGGGTACTTTCACTTACATCATCTGCATGGTTGCCACGGGCAAGACCAAAGAGGTACATCCGATGCTATGGGTCTTCAAGATCATATTCCTGGCCTATTTCATCATGACATTCAGATTCGTTCCATGAGTCGGATGATTGGTCGAATCGGTCTTTGGAGCTGATTGGAAATGATTAATTATGTCCAAGATCATGCAATATCAATCGGAGTGGGTTTTAGGCCCCCTAAGGGGCCTTGGTCCATCAGCCGATGAACCATCTCAGCAATTCAGACAATGTCCGGATTGCTGAAAGGACCAGGGATGCGTTTTGGAACTTACGATCCTGGTCCTTTCCCCTATTGGGCATTTTGTCACCCCCTAGCAGATAGGTACGGAACGGAAGTCCAATCACGATAAGGAAGTCCTCACGTGACGGACTTCCTCCCCGTCCGGAACCATACTTGTTGAACGGGTAAATAATCTGTTGCCGATTTTCTAAGGTCTATAGAGGAAAGGGTTTCCAGAGTTATCTCTGGGATATCAAATCGTCCTTGATCCTGGCCAACTCCGATGGAGAACCTTTTATGAGTGCCTGATGATACCTATGCGAGGTCACTAAGATGGTAATCTACAAATGCGCCAAATGTGCGAACGCATTCGAGGTCGTCTTCAAAGCACCCTGCACACCCAAGTGCTGCGGAGAGGACATGATCGTCCTCGAGCCCAAGACAGACGACTTCAAGAACGAGAAGCATGTCCCTTACATCGAGAAGCAGGACGGTGGATTCCTCGTCAAGGTCGGAAAGGAGACAGCCCATCCGATGGTCGAGGACCACTACATCGTCTACATCCAGATCTGCGCTGACGGAGTCATGATGAGGAAGTACCTCAAACCCGGAGACGCACCCGAGGCATTCTTCAAGACAGATGCAAAGGAAGTCAAGGCCTGGGAGTACTGCAATAAGCACGGACTCTGGAAGTCCAACCAGTGAATTAAACTTCAGCCCCTTTGGGGCATTTTATCCCTTTATCAAATTTAATTTAAGTTGACAGCTTAATTAATTTTGTAAAAAAGAAAGTATGATGCCGGTCTCCCGGCATAGGGTTTCATTCGAAAGTGATGCTGACAGGCTTCTTCAGTCCCATTCCGGATTCAGCCTCAACCGCTTTCACGATACCGCAGGGCACGGGGCACGCGGTGTGACGCAGGCATTCTGCGGCCTTCTTATAGATCTCGGACTCCGTGAACGGAGTTCCGATGGCTTCGTAGGGATTGATGCCCTCTATGGGCGTGAGCTTCTGCACCATGGGGCAGTTGCTCTCAATGACGACGTTGACCGACATCATGTCGTCGCTGGCCGTGGCGATGATCTTCGAAGTCATCCCGCACACGCCGGGCTGAACATTGCAAACTGTAGGACACATTTGTTTCAACTCCACCAATCTTTCTTGCGGTCGATCGTCTCGTCTCTGTCTGGGCCGAGGCTTATCAGGTCCGCAGGCACCTTGAGGTACTTCTCTATGAACTCGATGTACTCCCTCATCTCGCCGGGCAGGTTGTCGTAACCGGCCTTGACGACATCCATAGTGTTGGACCATCCCTTCCATCCCTTGAAGGTCTCGTACACGGGCTTGGCCCTGTTGAGCTTGGCGATGGATGCGGGGAAGTGCTTGACCTCCTCTCCGTCTATCTCGTATGCTACGCACACAGGGAGTTCAGGGATATCGTTGAGGACATCGATCTTTGTGATACCGAGGGATGTGAACCCGCAAAGTCTCGAAGCATGCTCCACTACGACCAGGTCCAGCCATCCGCATCTCCTTCCCCTTCCCGTGGTGACACCGAACTCTCCGCCTCTCTTCTGCAGTTCGACACCGAAATCATCATGGATCTCGGATACGAACGGGCCTTCTCCGACACGTGTGGTGTAAGCCTTCACGATACCGACGACCTTGTCGATCCTGTTGGGAGCGACACCGGAGCCCGTACAGATTCCGCCTCCGCAGGTGGCAGAGGATGTGACATAGGGGTAGGTACCGTGGTCGATGTCGAGCATAGCACCCTGTGCACCCTCGAATACGACGTTCTTGCCGTCATCCAGCGCTTCGTTGATGAGGACGGACGTGTCGCAGATGTACTTGCCTATCTGGTCCCTCCAGCCGGTCATCTTGTCGAAGAGGGATTCCGTTGTGCAAGAGCACTGTTCGGCATCCATCATGGCCATGAGGTCCTTCTTGTACGGGAGGACGAAGGATATCTTGTCCTCGAGGAGGTCGTCCTCCAGAAGGTCCCCCGCCCTGAATCCGATCCTTGCGATCTTGTCCTGGTAAGTGGGTCCGATCCCCTTCTTGGTGGTACCCACGTTGTTCTTTCCGCGGTACTTCTCCTCAGCCCCGTCCAGCTTCTTGTGGTAGCCCATGATCAGATGAGCCCTGTCGGATATCCTCAGACCGTCGATGGATCCCCCGATGTCAAGGACCTGCTTGATCTCCTCTCCGAGCTCCTCCAGGTTGACGACGACACCGTTCCCGATGACCGCGAGCTTCCCCGGCCTTACGACTCCCGAGGGGAGTCCGTGCAGCTTGAACACCTTGTCATCGACGATGATCGTGTGTCCTGCGTTGTTACCGCCCTGGAAACGTACGATGAGATCGGATTTCTCATCAAGATAATCTGTGAGCTTTCCTTTTCCTTCGTCTCCCCATTGGGAGCCGATGATAGCTAGACTCGGCATGTTTTAGGCACCTAGTCTGGATAAAGAGAACGAACGATATAAGGGATTGTCCGATTATCACTTCTTGGAATCGGGGCTCGCTTCCTTGTAGAGGGAAATGATGTCATTCAGGGGAAGGTCCGTCTTGAATGATGTGGGCGATATGTGGGTGAAGGATGCTTTGCCGTTCGTGTTCAGTAATTCCACGAAATCCGCAAGTTTAGCGGGCGACATCTTGATGAAAGATGACAGTTCGCTCATGTCGTATACGAAAACCTCTGTATCCAATTCGTTCTTCCAGAGGTCCAGGTACTTGGTGCATCTCTTCTCCGCCGCCATTCCGGTGGGGTCCATCTTTGAAACGAATTCCTGATCGTGCAGCGGACCGAGCCAGAAGGGTCCGTACTTGTGATCGGGATCGTAATGCACGGATGTGGACCTCTCCAATGTATTCATGTCGTATTGCATGTAACCTAACCGGGCCATCATCTTGTCTGCCTTCTCGGCACCCTCCTCTATCTGAATGTAGGTGCGGAAGTAGTGGTCTGCATAGAATGACAGCAACGGTTTCATTCCTCTGTCGAACTTGGCAAGTTCCCTCGCGATGGAGCACATCAGGATGCGTAGTCCGCCTTCGTGACACATGTATCCCCTTACAGGTTCCGATTGGTATCTGCGCCTGCACTTGGGTGCGTGGGCTCCTGCCAGCGGAGCGGTATCGGTAGCGGTAATCGCCAATATTCCTTTCTTCCTGCATCCAAGGATTGCGGATTGTACGAAGGGTGCAGGCGAACCGAATGGATCAAGATCTACGTAATCGAATGCCTCATCTGCGAAAAGAGAATGCAGATTCCTGTTAGAAGATGTGCAGTTCTCAAGCTTGTTCAGTTCGATGTTGGCTTGTATGTAAGGTATCGCATCGGGACTGATGTCGTTGGCTGTGACCTGTGTTCCCTTGACCTCGTTGGCTATCCTAACAGCCCTGGAACCGGTTGCGGTCATCGCATCGGCTACAGTCAGATCCCTTCCGAC
>ERZ842401.1293-NODE-1293-length-36229-cov-6.304307_pt1 | contig 36229 bp, 39 predicted proteins | sample MGYA00521270_ERZ842401 | MGnify/ENA primary metagenome ERZ842401 (study PRJEB31892, sample SAMEA3878208) | bioreactor metagenome | biome: Moose rumen | place: Sweden | collected 2011-10 | study: EMG produced TPA metagenomics assembly of the PRJEB12797 data set...
GCGTATGCTCTGGGTGCCGGTCTAAACTACGCCTGGTAATCCCCCTCGTCATTGCGAGGAGCGTAAGCGACGTGGCAATCCATCAAAAAAGCCTCCCGATTGGGAGGCTCTTTCTAAAACTTTTGAATTGGAAACTAGAATCCTTCAGTATCCAAACGTTTACGAAGCTGCTTACGAGATCTGCGGATAGCTTCAGCCTGACGGCGAGCCTTCTTTTCACAGTTCTTTTCGTGGCAACGTCTCAGTTTCATTTCACGGAAAATACCTTCACGTTGCATTTTCTTCTTCAAAACTTTCAAAGACTGACCAACATCATTACCGATAACAGTAACTTGAACCACTTAAATCACCTCATTTCAACTTCTAAAAAATTAAACATTGCGTGCTAAATATCACACAAAAAAAACAAATGCAAGAATTTTATGCGATAATATTAGGCATAATTTTAGATTCAACGGTTGCAATTTTCTTTTTTACACCGCTGCGCAAAGCATTTAATTGTCTGGCTGTAGCAAAATCAATCGTATTGTTACGTGCCACCAAATGTCTTATATCAGAGCAAACCCTCCTTTCTTCCAACTTCAATTCACAAAGTTGATGTTGGAGTTTTCCGATATTGTCGTTTTTAATCATTTTATGCCAACCTATCCTATATTTCCGATAACTTTTATATACAAAAAAGTTATTATCTTTTACAAAATTTGTATTGAAATGTACCACATTTATGATAATTAATCAACCAATAAATTTAATCTAGGAGTTTTACCATGAGCAACATTAAAAGAATTGGCATTTTGACCAGCGGTGGCGACTGTGCCGGCCTAAATGCCGTTATCAGAGCTGTTGTCAACGCTGCCACAATTAAAGGTTGGGAAGTTTACGGCATAAAATTCGGCACTGACGGTTTGACCAACCGCCCACTTCAGTACGAAGTATTAACACCCGAAAATTTTTCCAATACTCCGTGGCCTCGTTTGAGCGGCTCTTATCTTGGATCGTTGAATAGCGGTGTAAAACTCGAATCTATGGAAACCCTGTCAAAACGCTTCGGCGAAGGCGCTCGTGAACTCGGACTTGATGCCCTTGTCGTTGTCGGCGGAGACGGTTCCATGAACATTGTCAGCAACTATTGCCACAAAGCCGGCATCAAAATGGTAGGCATTCCCAAAACCATTGATAACGATACCCCTATTACCGATTCTTCAGTTGGTTTTGCCACAGCCTGCCAAGTATGCAGTGAAGCTCTGGACAGCCTTATTTTAACCGCCCGCTCCCACAACCGTGCCCTCATTTTGGAAGTTATGGGACGTGATGCCGGGCACCTGGCCATGCACTCCGCCATCGCTGGTATGGCTGATGTATGCCTGGTTCCCGAAATACCATATAAAATTGATGCAATTGTCAACAAACTCCAATCAATCAAAGAAGCCGGGCGCAATCATGCTTTGATTGTCGTATCAGAGGGCGTAAAACGCGAGGACGGTCAACATGTTTCTGCCACCACCAACAAAATCGGTGAAACCGTATATGGTGGCATCGGACAATATTTGAGCGCTGAAATCAACAAACGCTACAAAGAGTTTCAAACCCGTGTAACCACGTTGGGACATACTCAACGTTCGGGCAATCCTTCCGCTTTTGACCGCATTTTAGCAACCTTGTTCGGTGCCAGAGCTGTTGAATTGCTCGAAGCCGGAAAGACTAACCGCATGGTTGTTTGGAAAAACAGTACACTCAGCGACTATGATATTGACCAAGTCGTAAAAGAAGGCACTACACTTCTTGACCCTAGCAGCGATTATGTCAAAGCCGCACGCCTAACCGGCATGTACGTAGGTGAAGAATAAAGATTAAGCACATCAAAAAAGCCTGACACAATGTCAGGCTTTTTTTAATGCATCGAGAAACCCTTGTAAAATATACGCCGCCGCCGATGCATCCAGTATTTTTTTGCGTTTGGCACGCGACATATCAACTTCGTCAATCAAAAAATTTTCTACCGCTGACGATGACAATCTTTCATCCCAAAAGGCACAAGGCAACCCTGTTTGCTCTTCTACAAATGCGGCAAATTTTTTAGCTTCCGCAGCCACCTCGCCTTCTTGTCCGTTCATTTGCAACGGCAAGCCGAAAACCATTCCGCCGATTTCCTTTTGCTCAATTATATTTTTAATTTTTTCAATATCTGCAGCCTTGCTTTTGCGTTCAATAATCGTATATGAAGTTGCAATCGTACATGTTAAATCCGAAACTGCAACACCCAACCTTTTGATTCCGAAATCAAAACCGATAATTGCCTTTTTAACAGGCAGCTTTTGTTTAAAATCAGCTAAATTCATCAAATAAATTCCCTTGTTGTAATGAATTTTTAATAATATTATACTAACTTCTACATTAAGTAAAATTTTAAATTTGGAAAGTTATAAAAATGAAAAAAATATCCCTGTTATCCTTGTTATTGCTGTTTTTTACCACCACCGCCAATGCTGAATTGATGATTGATGTTAACGGTGCCATGCGTGATCCCATGCCGATTGCCATTGCCCCTATGGTCGGTAGCAACAGCAGCGCATCAAACTACGGAGAACAGATTCGCGAGGTTGTTGTGGCAGATTTGGAACGTTCCGGACTGTTTCGCGTAATCTCCGAAAAAAGTTACATTCAAAAATTCAAATCAATTGATGAAATGCCGACTTTTACTGACTGGCAGGCCATTAATGCACTCGCTCTGGTTCAAAGTGCAATCACCGAAACCGGAGAAAACAGTCTTAAAATTGAGTTCAGGCTTTGGGATGTTTTTGCCGAAGAACAATTAAAAGGTCAGTCTTTTACCACCACAAAAGACAACTGGCGCCGTGTTGCTCACGTTATTGCTGATGCAATCTATGAACAGCTGACCGGTGAAAAAGGCTATTTTGACACCCGCATTGTTTACATTTCCGAAAGCGGTCCGGCAACACGTCGTATCAAACGATTAGCAATTATGGATCAAGATGGTGAAAACCACAAATTTTTGACTAACGGTGCTTCCATGGCGCTGACCCCCCGCTTTTCACCTAACTTGCAAAAAATCACATATTTGTCATATGCCGGAAATAGTCCGCGTGTTTATATGCTCGACATTGAAAGCGGCAACCAAAAGTTAGTCGGACAATTTAAGGGAATGACTTTTGCGCCTGTATTCTCACCGGACAGCTCAAAACTGTTGCTCAGCTACGCCAAAAACGGTGTTACCAATATTTATGAAATGGATTTGAAAAGCGGAAAAGACAAACAGCTCACATCGAGCTCCGCAATCGATACTTCGCCAAGTTACTCACCTGACGGTTCAAAAATTGTATTCAATTCCGATCGCGGGGGCAATCAGCAACTTTACGTTATGAACGCCGACGGCAGTGATGTTCATCGCATAAGTTTTGGCAAAGGTCGTTATGCTACTCCTGTGTGGTCCCCACGTGGCGATTATATTGCCTTTACCAAAATGGCTGACGGACAATTCTACATCGGTGTAATGTATCCTGACGGCAGCGGAGAACGCCTGATTACCAGCGGCTATCTTGTTGAAGCCCCGGTATGGGCTCCCAACGGTCGTGTTCTAATGTACTTCCGCCAAGATAAAGGCAGTGGCAAAAACACCGCCCCGGTCAAACTTTATACTATTGACCTGACCGGATATAATGAGCGTATGATTGTAACACCGGCCGACGCCTCGGATCCGGCTTGGTCGCCACTGTTACCGTAATAAAAGGCCAAAACAAAAACGCTCTCAACATATTGAGAGCGTTTTTGTATATTTGCAATTTTGGCTCTAGATGAGCTGTTATAACCCTTAATCAATAAAAAACAGAGAACGGTTCAGATAGAGTTAAAATAAGAAAGAGAAAAATCCCAGCGTACACAGAAGTACATGAATTTTTCTCTTTTGCAATTTTGGCTCTAGATGAGCCTGTTATATGTTTTTTATCCCTGACAAGCCTTAAATTTCGGGTTCTTCTTGTTGATGATAAAAATGCGACCTTTACGACGAACGATTTTGCAATCTTTGTCGCGATTTTTCTTAGATTTTAAAGAGCTAAACAATTTCATAACACATTTCCTTTACACAATGTTTGGCTGAAACTTATGATAAAACATAACATTTGTCAACCATATTTTTAGCACACAAATAAAGATTATTTGCAAAGTAAAATATTTTACATATAATATGCCCTAATTGAACAGGAAAAATCAACAATGAAAAAAACATTTGTTTTATTCGCACTATCTCTGCTTATCGGCGTTCAAGCCCGAGCTCAAAATAATTCGTCTCTAAGCTATACTGATGAGATGGACGCCCTGGGGACTGTATCCGGAATTGCCATGGCCTGCGGCGCACCAAAATACAGCACATTTGAAATGTTAGCCCGAGCCATTCTGATCACTAAAGCGGCAAGCGATGACATGCAGGAACAAGGCATGATTGCTTTTAATAAGGCTAAAGCTCGTGCATTTGTTTCTCGTCAAAGACGCAATCTTGATGATTGTAATGAAATCAACGCCCGCTTTGACCAGCAGAAGATTTTTAAAACCACGCTTTATCGCGACGGAACCATAAAAATGTATGACGGCAAAGTATTTCACCCGCGCCAACCTTATGATGCCAATCTCCTCATTGATAATGAAAATGAAAATCGGGCAGAAGTTCTGGACATTTATAACAAACTAAAAGACAAGCGGAAATCTAAGCTGTCCACAACAGCACCAAAATCGACACCTTCTCAAAACACAACCTCGGATAATCACGCTGTAACCTTACAGTCAACAGCAGTACAGTCATCTTCCGTTGCCCCCGGAGAAACTGTCGGCATAAAACGTATCAGTAATCATAATCGTTAATTTAATATGGAGCAATCTGCACTATGGCATCGTATCAGTATATTTATGTAATGCAAAATCTTACCAAAGTTTTTCCGGGTGGAAAAGAGCTTTTCAAAGGTATAACTCTGTCGTTTTTTCCGGGAGCCAAAATCGGCGTTCTCGGCGTTAACGGCGCCGGAAAATCTACATTGCTCAAGATTATGGCCGGTGTTGACAAAGAATTTAACGGCGAGGCTTGGCCTGCCGAAGGCGTAAAAGTAGGCTATCTCGAACAAGAACCCAAACTTGATCCGTCTAAAAATGTTATTGAAAACATCATGGATGGTCTGGGAGAAACCCGTGATTTACTTAAGGAGTTTGAAGCCGTATCCGCTCGGTTTGCCGAACCTATGACCGATGATGAAATGAACGCACTCATCGAAAAACAAGCCGAATTGCAAGAGAAAATTGATGCCTGTAACGGCTGGGATCTTGAGCGTAACGTACAAATCGCCATGGATGCTCTGCGTTGTCCGCCTGCCGAAAGTGATGTAACCAAACTTTCCGGTGGTGAAAAACGCCGTGTTGCACTCTGTCGTCTGTTGTTACAAAAACCTGACTTATTACTGTTGGATGAGCCGACCAATCACCTTGATGCTGAGTCTGTTGCTTGGTTGGAAAAACACCTTCAAAATTATAACGGAACGGTTGTTATGGTTACTCACGACCGTTATTTCTTGGACAACGTAACCGGTTGGATTTTAGAGCTTGACCGCGGACAGGGAATACCTTATGAAGGAAACTACTCATCTTGGCTTGAACAAAAACAAAAACGTCTTGAACAAGAAGAAAAAGAAGAATCTGCTCGTCAACGCACTCTTGCCAATGAACTTGAATGGATTCGTAAAAATCCCAAGGCCAGACAAGCAAAATCAAAAGCTCGTATCAATGCTTACGATGAATTATTGCAGGCGGCGACCAAAGATAAAATTACTACTGCAAACATCAATATTCCAATGACTGACCGCCTTGGTGATTTGGTTATTGAAGCCGACCACATTTCCAAAAGCTATGGTGATCGCATGTTAATTGATGACCTGTCATTCAAAATTCCGCGGGGAGCCATTGTCGGAATTATCGGTCCGAACGGTGCCGGAAAAACTACACTTTTCCGTATGATCACCGGACAAGAAAAACCCGATTCCGGAACCATTCGTTTGGGTGAAACCGTTGACTTAGGCTATGTCGATCAAAGTCGTGATGAGCTTGATCCCAACAAAACTATCTGGGAAGAAATTTCCGACGGACAAGATATGATTAATTTGGGCAAAAAAGAGTTTCCATCTCGCGCATACGTAGGTCAATTTAATTTTAAGGGTACCGACCAACAGAAAAAAGTCGGGCAACTGTCCGGTGGTGAACGTAATCGTGTACACTTGGCCAAGATGTTACGCAAAGGAGCAAATGTAATTCTGCTGGACGAACCGACCAACGACCTTGATGTTGACACCCTGCGTTCGCTTGAAGAAGGCATTATGAATTATCCGGGCTGTGTTTTGGTAACTTCACACGATCGCTGGTTTTTGGATCGTCTGGCCACACACATTCTCGCTTATGAAGGCGACAGCAAAGTTGTTTGGTTTGAAGGCAACTTTGAAGAATATGAAAAAGACAAGCGCGCCCGCCTCGGTGAAGATGCCTGCAATCCGCACGCTATCAGATATAAACCTTTAGTTCGTAAATAATTGTCTTGTAAAACTTCTGTACATATTTATAATAGAACAAAATAATTATTGGAGAAAATTCATGCATATTAAAATATTGTTATCGTTACTCTTAGGTTTGTTGATTACACACGATGCCTGTGCTCAAATACCACAAGATGCGATTCCTTCATTCAGCCGAGCCTGGCAAGCACAAAATCCGGTAGAAGAGGAGGAAATCCTAAAGGATGAACCTCTGTCTCGCTATGAGGAAGAAATCGGCAAATTTGCCATTAAAAACATTTTTGAAGCCGAACAGGCCTTTTGCTATGAAATTTTTCCGCAAGATTATGACTATAACGGCTATACCCTGAACGGTTACCCTATCAAAGGATATTGCGGTACATTTAGTGCCGAGCAAATCAAAAACGTACGTCAAAATTTGTTCTCTTCATCACGCTCTGTTGATTTTACCACATCTGAAGAATGCCTGATTCAACCCAAAATCATGCTGCGTTTTGTCCGCGGGGTTGATTACACCGACGTAATGCTGTCTTCTCCTTGTCATGCAACTGCTGTATTTTATGCTGATCGTGCCATTGCATATAACTTCCATCCCGGTGCACAGGTAATTGACAACATCATCAAAGAACGGATGTCCCAACATCAGGAATTCATATCCCCGGCATTACTCGGGCAATTTGCTCCAAACGGTGCAATTCAAAATAATGAACAGCGCAAAATGATTAGCAAAAACAATGAGCCGATTCGTAAATGGGAAGAAAAAGCTCAACAAAAAGTTGACCAGCAAGACGAAGAAATCAAACGACAAAACACCGGCTGGAACAAACTCAAAACACGCTTACAATAAAAAAACGGGAGTTTCTCCCGTTTTTTCATTGATCTCCTATTCTCAACGCCTCAATAAACGCCGACTGTGGAATCTCTACTTTTCCGAACTGGCGCATACGCTGTTTTCCTTTTTTCTGCTTATCCAACAACTTACGCTTACGAGTAATATCACCGCCATAACATTTTGCGGTTACATCTTTACGCAAGGCCGAGATTGTCTCACGAGCAATCACTCTGCCGCCAATCGCCGCCTGAATCGGAATTTTAAACAAATGCCGAGGAATAAGATCTTTCAATCTTTCACAAATCTGTCTTCCACGCGATTCGGCTTCCAATCTGTGGCACAAAAAAGCCAAAGCATCAACCGGCTCTTCATTAATCAGAATCTGCACCTTAACCAAATCAGACGCCTGATGTCCGACCAACTCATAATCAAAACTAGCATATCCGCTGGTAATTGACTTTAACCGATCATAAAAATCAAACACAATCTCATTCAGTGGAATACGATAAACAACCATCGCACGTGAACCTACATATGTCAGCTCTTCCTGCTCACCGCGGCGGTCGTTACATAGTTTTAACACCGCTCCCAAATACTCATCGGGGACCAAAATTGTTGCTTTTACTACCGGCTCCTCAATTGAGCTCACTGTTGTCAAATCGGGCATATCTGCCGGATTATGCAATGTTATTTGCTGTCCTGAGGTCAAGTTGATTTTATAAGCCACCGATGGTGCCGTCGTAATCAAATCCAAATCAAACTCACGCCCCAAACGTTCCTGAATAATTTCCATATGCAACAGCCCTAAAAAGCCGCATCTGAAACCAAGTCCTAAAGCCGCCGAATTTTCATTTTGATAATCAATACTGGCATCATTCAGTTTAAGTTTTGCCAAGGCATCTTTGAGGTTGTCATATTGACTGCTGTCCACCGGAAAAATCGAGCAAAACACAACCGGCACCGACGGTTTAAAACCTTGCAAAGGCTCACCACATGGAGTTTTATTATCAGTAATTGTATCACCGATATGGCAATCACTCACACTTTTGATACTGGCGGTAATAAAACCGATTTCACCGGGATAGAGTGCATCAACATCTTGCATTTTCGGAGTAAAAACGCCGACTTTATCGATTTGATAAGTTGCATTGTTTGACATCATTCGAATTTGTTGCTTTTTGCGAATAATGCCGTCATGCACTCGCACCAAAATAATAACCCCCAAATAGCTGTCATACCAACTGTCAATCAGCAAGGCCTTTAAGGGTTGGGTTTCATCACCTTTCGGAGCCGGAAGCCGATTCACAATTGCCTCCAACAAATCGGGCACCCCTGCTCCGCTTTTACCTGATGTTTCAATGGCATCGGAAGCATCAAGTCCGATCACATCTTCAATCTGTTGGCGCACTTTATCCGGCTCTGCCGAAGGCAAATCAATTTTGTTCAGTACCGGCACAATTTCATGATTATTATTAATCGCCAAATATACATTGGCCAACGTCTGCGCCTCAACACCCTGTGTTGCATCAACCACCAAAACCGACCCCTCGCATGACGCTAATGATCGGCTTACTTCGTACGAAAAATCCACATGTCCCGGTGTATCCATCAAATTAAGCTGATAATCTTTGCCATCTTTGGCATGATAGTTTAGCCGCACAGTCTGCGCCTTGATTGTAATACCGCGTTCACGTTCAATATCCATTGAATCAAGCACCTGCTCTTGCATTTCGCGTGAGCTGAGCCCACCGCAATATTCAATCAACCTGTCAGCCAACGTAGATTTGCCATGATCGATATGGGCAATAATTGCAAAATTTCTTATCAAACTTAAATCTTGTGTCATTCTTTATCTCACTTATTTCATGCCTTATACATAAAATAAAAAAAAGCTTTTATCAATATATTATTGATTGTAACGATGAAATATGCTAATAATTGAATATATAACCTGAAGAGTTTAAGGAGAATTATGATGAAAAAAATGATTGATATAGACTTTGGATCTGCTCGTTATGATGAGCTGGTTGAGTTACGTTACAAAGTACTTCTTGAACCTTTAGGACTAAAGTTTCTGGATAGCTATCGTGAAAAAGAAATCGGCTATATTCACATTGGTTGTGTTGAAAGTCTTGATGACAAACTGGTCGGCGGGTTAATGATGATTCCCCTAAATGACAAAGAAATTCGTCTTATGCAGGTCGCTGTTGATGCCAAATATCAACGCGAAGGTGTCGGACATATGATGGTTGATTATGCTGAAAAGCGTGCCAAAAAAGCCGGCTATTCCAAACTGATTATGCACGCCATGCTTTCTGTTGTACATTTTTACGAAACCCTAGGTTTTAAAGCCGAGGGCGATATTTTTGAAGAAAACGGAATAACTTTTGTTAAAATGGTGAAAAAAATATAACAAGGAGGTCAGATGACCGAATTTGATTTTTCGCACTACAAGCAACAAATGCGCGACTATCTTAAATCGCAGTCGCCCGGTGCGCCCGCTTCCGACCTTGATATTGTCAAAATTCTTGACGGCATGCGTTCCACTTTTCCCAAAACGCCTGACCAAAGTGATCGTCTGGCTGTTTGCTATGCTTATTGGTACCGCACTCAAATGCCCACCGAACAGACTTATCTCAAAGACTGGCGCAAACAAACAAAATCGTACATCAACGCCACTCCCGACAAAACCCAAGGCAACGACAACGGCTTGTTTTTTATGCTGTATAACCTTGTTCAGACCACCGGCGTATCTCCTAAAAAAGAGAGTTTTGATTATGCGGAAAAAGCCATCAAAAAGATGAGCAAAAATTTGCAAAATCACCCCAAAACCCAGGAAGTTCTTGGACATTTGGCACGCCCGTATTATGATGAACTGTTGGACAAAGCTATAAACATGAAAGACGATGGTAAAAACTATTCCGAGCGCATAAAGGCCTTTGACAAAGTTGCCACTGTATTAATGAAAATTCCTCATACCGTGCGTTACCAAAAATCACTTGAACTTATGCGTGCTATGCGCCCGGTTTATATGGAGTGCGAATGGGGGCGTCAAGAGTTTGGTCGCAAGTGCAATTCGATTCGCCATCGCGTGTATCAAAGTATGCCCACCGACATCCAACTGGCTATGCGTAACGCCAAAGCCAAACGTGATTGGTACTACAAATAACCTGCTCACCTCTTCATTACGAGGCGATTAATTACCAACGCAATCCATTGCCACCCTCCCCGCACCGTCATTGCGAGGAGATTTACCACCATAGAAACCCATTGCCATGCTTCAACATTTCTGGATTGCTTCACTTCGTTCGCAATGACGAGAAAAAACCGTCATTGCGAGGAGCGTAGCGACGTGGCAATCCAAAATAAAAATGTCATCCCTAAAAAACAGTCATCGCTCCAAAAGCGTAAGTCTTTTGGTCAAGCGATCTTCAACTTTTTATAAAAATAAAATATTTTCCTTATTACAAAGAAGCAGTGCAACGCACTGAAGCCGAGATTCCTTGACGCACGGACGTGCCACGCCGTGCGAGGAATGACACTTCTCCGTCATTGCGAGGAGCGTAGCGACGTGGCAATCCATAACCAGAAAAAAGCCCCGCAATTGCGAGGCTTTTTTTCTTTCATACACCGATTACCACGGAGATTGGTATTTCAATGCCGGATCATCCAAACGTTTCAAATAATTCAAAGTATCAGGATTATTATCACTATTCTTATCCCATGAATTTAAATGCCCTGTATTTATTTGGTTCAACTGGTCATATCCGGTATATACAAACTCTGAAGAAAAACTGTCTCTATCAAAGTAGCAATATACCGTAGCGTATCCTTCCAGCTCCTTATAATATACCGGGAAAACGTTCCAAGCCACTTCATCAGCACCACCACCGTACATATAGGCAGGATAAATGAAGCCCATAACCGCACCCCAACCTTGGAACGTGCTGTCTCCTGAACAACTATCCTTAAACTGTCCGCCACAATATTGTCTGACCAAAGACTTCAACCATGTACTCTTTTGAAATCTCAGTACATAATTTGAAACATCTTCTCCGGCGTTAGCATCATCAATATAATCCTGTATATTGCTCGGTGTATAAATATCATACCCAAGAGTACCGCCTCCTGCAGCCGGAGTACCGGCTTGTGCCATTGACCAACCTGCCGGTGTTAAAGTAACAACCTTGGCATATCCCGGAGGACACTTTGGCGTCGGCACAAAACCTAAATATTCACCGACTTCCGTACCGGCTGTTGTAACCTCGCTTCCCAACATATTGCTTCCGCTTGTCCAGTTAAAGCCGGGAGCATATGTTGTATCCACAACATAAATACCTTTATTGATAAAGTCAGGCAAAATATCACTCAAACGCGCACCACCTCGAGTTGTCAGCTTGATATCATGCATAACTGATGTATATGCCGGGTTAACTTCATACATACTGTATGGTTCTGCAGGTCTTGATGTACTACTCCCCGCACCATTATTTAATATCGTTTCAAGTCCACCATCGTTTAAATCATAGTGCGCGACAAATCTATCCGCAGCAATGTATCCCTTGGCCTTAGTCACATCTCTATAATCCTGTGCTATATCTGATAAATGCGTTCTACGTGAAATATCCCTAGCACTATCAATATTAATACTGCCCTTACGAATATACACAGACCCGCGATCAGCATCAGCAACATCGCCGTTATTATCAACTACTAAAATATCATCACCGCTTTGTATTCCATAGGCCGGATCTGCCGCCGCCGTAGCTTTTACCATAATTTTGCCTTTTTCAGCTACAAATGACGGACTATCATCAGCATTGTTCGGATTGTAATCATGATCATAAATCGCTGTACGCCCAATCATCCTGACCACCGCATTATCATCAGTCCCTGTCACTCCATTGTCAGCAAACATTGGCATTATTTCCATTGCAGTCTTACCATTTTCATCATTTACAGTAATATGCATATCATTAATTTCACGTTCACCCATGTCTCCTCCACCAGAACCCCTCATTCTATCTGAGCTCAAAATTGATGTGTCAACTATTTCCTCAATAGTACGACGAGTGTTTTCCCAATCTGCATATGCTCTGAACATCTCACCTTGGATTGATACAGGAGCTTTAGTAAAATCATCTCCGTCCATTGTACTAAGATAAACACCCGAACTGCCCCCAATTTTTACCATACCACGTTGTGTTGCATATGGACTTTCAACTCCAGACACTACATAATTACTATTAATTTGTGGTACGGCACTTGCTCCTGCCGTAATATTAATTCCCGGATGATCTCCTGGGCCACCGGCAGAATCATTAGATTCCTCATCTGTATGAATAACAACTCCCAAAGGAAGGTCATAAGCATTATCTTCTGCTGTTGCAATTGTAAAAATAGGATATCTATCATCACCAACCATTAATGCACCATTATAACGCCCACCTGTAGCTGTCTGTGACTTAACCTTAAAGAAGAAATTATAATCTTCTGCCGTATTTAAGTCCTCATGAGGCGTACCGGCACGCAATGTTGCCGCATCAACATCAAAGGTTTTGAGTTTTGCCGTCAACAATGTATCTCTCACATACGCCGAACCATTGACCGACAACTCATAATTATGATCAGCATCATCTGTCCCGCCATCAGGAATATCTCCATTCCATACATATTTGGTTACAGCTCCATTCCATACATTCTGAGAATCACCCATAACCACATTCCACGGAGTATCAGTATTACCACTCGGATCTCTGATTACATTAAATGAATAATTGCTACTACCTGCCACATAATTTCCTAGACCGCCAATTCCTACTCTATCAATATCAGCGTGCAAAACGCTTCTTCCCGAAACTCCTCCCGAGGTCGATTCATGTTCAGGAACTGCATAATCTAATGATGCTCCAGGTTCTCCTATTGCTGGATGAAGACCACTATTTACAATTAACTTCAGTGAACTTCCCATCGGATTACCATACATCATTTGCTTTCCTGAAACAGCAAACGTAGCATCGGAATATTTCGGATCATCTCCTTGCTGCATAAATATTTTATCATTAAAATATCTGATACCCTGATCGGTTACCGTAAAGTGGTCATCCATGGCTTTCAAAACACCTTCCAAATAAGCACCACCCTTGTTACCGATGTATAATGCATTATCAACGGAAGTTGTATATTTATCACCCAATTTATCATCATGGGCAGTTGCCGTATCATTATTAGCCGGTTTTCCGGTTGCTTTATCAACCATTCCTGCCTCATTCGGAGTCATAATAATCTGGTTAACCAAGCGGATATTATGTCCTATAAGGTTCCCTTCTTCATTACCGTAACTTAGGAACAAATCTGTTGTCATACTGTTCAACTCATCAGAAGCATCCAATTCATCATGACGGTGCAAAACATCCTCATTGGCCAAACCTTGCGATGAAATCGGCTGTAATGACGAAATAACCAAAGTATTATCTGCCAAATTACCACCTAATTCTGCTCCCGCTACACTCCAAATACCTTGCGCACCCATCGCTATATTATCAGTTACATAACCACCGTTACTACCAACCATACTGGCAACACGCGCCGCCCGTTTGGTACTGAAATCCTCAGCATTCTTAGGCGGAATTACAATAAAACTCGTCAATGTCTGATTAACTGCTTTTCCGTCTTTAAGTTCAGACTCTGACTTAATAACTATTGAATAATTGTTAAACAATTTAGTCTCACGCAAATTTCCGGCATTATCCAAAAATCCGTACGGCAGGTAATCACCCAACACGTTGGCTATCTGACCTGACGGTATTTCAACACTGGCGCTCGAACTATCCTTAAAGTCCTCATAGTTTATACCATTAACCATCTCACCGCGTGAAATGTCAGCAAATTTATCTTTTAAATATGAATCCATTGCTGTCGACAATGCTCGCAACTGCGACGATGCATTAATATCCTGCAGTTCAACCGTACGCTCCGATGCCTTTTTGTACAAAACCGGCGTAACCATAGAAATCAAGCCTAACATTGCCAATGCCTCGACCAGCAATGTACCTGTTTCATTAATTTTTTTAATTACGTTTCTCATTTTCGTGTCTCCCTGCTAGATTGTCGACATATAAATCAAACAATAAGTACCTTCTCTCAAACACAAACTCTTAAATTCGTTATCATTTATTACATATTGCGGAATCGAAAAATACGAACGCAACCCCTGGCAGGCAATGCCATAATTGGTATTAAGCGTATCATATTTATTATTTTCACCCAAATTAGGGTTATCGGTAGATTTGTTAACCACATAACCAAACCCGTCAATAAAACCCAAAGTATTTTTCATGGCATTCATCAACTCCGGACGCGGTTTTCCGGTTTTCAAATCACGCCATTTTGCTGGAATATCACCGAACGTAACCAAATAAATAACTGCATCCGGTGCCGCACAACAGTTCATTACCGGATCTTCTCCGGGAGCAGCAACATTATAACAATCGGTGGGTACCGCGCTATGCTGACCGCTGTTGCGATCCAAACAATATATTTTTGATGTAAACGCCGAGGCTCCGCTGTTCGGCTGAAAACCATAAGGAGTATAACCGGGGTGATCTTCGGGTTTCCACGCTCCTTGTCTTATGTCTGTTGTTCCGTCGCTGTTACGCAGATGCTTATAAGCATAAGTCATCATCCCTCGATGTTGGGTATAAATTTTGGTTACAATATTCTCTGCCTGCGGTTCAACATACAGCTGTTTAATATCGGCGCGCAACGATGTACCCATTGCCGCCAATGCTGCTAAAAATGTTGCTATAATCACCCACAAATACATTGTAAATTACCTCAAAAAACACTTATCCCCTATTATCAAATTACCACAATTTGAGGTCAAAAAAAAGCACAATTGATTTTTCCGGTCCAAAATTCACATATCTGTAACAAACAGCTTTTGAGTGGTTTACTTGCAAAAAATCGTTGTTATCTCACAAAAATCCTGTTAAACTGGGCTTGGAATAAAAAGATGTTGGAAACCGATCAAAAAAAGCTTTTTACATGTGGCGACGGTCGCCTAATTGCCGCCAATCTCAATCATGCTCTGCTCAAAAATTACCGTTTTGATGCCGAATTTACAGCTGTTGAGCACACAGAATCCTTGCCAGTCCTTTATGCCCCTTTTGCTGACAACAACGGTTGCATTGCTTTTTCAACATCTGCAATAACTGCTTTGGTTAATATGGCACTCGGACAAACCGACTTTGACAACGAGCCGACTGCAACCACTTCTGCCGCTATTGCCGTCATCAATAAACTGTCTGCCACTATGGCAAAAACATTTGGTTTCAGCTTTTTGAACTGCGTTTCCGCAGAATGTCCGCCCGATTTTGACATTAACTCGGCCTTTGCATTCAAAATAAGCAACCAGTACGATTTTTGGATTTATATCCCGTCATGTCGCCGTTCAAGCCTGGCTCCGGACCTCCCGATTGAGCTGACAGCCTTAATCCGACAAGCATCTATACCGCTTAATCAGCTCACCGAGTGGAAAGTTGGTAGTTTTTTGCCCTTAGGTATTGAAAAAAATGCAGAAATATCTATACTACACAACAATAAACCATTATTTAAAGGCATTATGGGGCAAAAATCCCGCCATATTGCCGTTAAAATAACCCAAAAGGTGTCTTAAATATGAGTACTTTTGAAATCATTATCAATTTGTCCGTCATAACTCTTTTAGTTTTGACAATCATCTACATTTGGCGATTGAACCGCAACATTAACATTCTTCGCAACAACCAGGAAAGCATTGCCTCACTGGCCCAATCGCTGAACGAAGCATCAGCCAAAGCGGAAAACGCCGTCATCAGCCTTAAGGCTGCCGCTCACGAAACCGCACGCAACCTCCACAATATAGTGGAAGAAGCCGAACAAACCGGAAAAAGTCTCAATAGCTTTATTGATATTGATACTTCTGACAATGATCAGCCGAAATCCGAGGCCGAACTTGAACTCATTGAAGCTCTGCGCGCTCTCAGATAGGAGACTATAAGGTGTTGACCCAATACAAGACCTGGTTTTTTATTCCCCTGACCGCTTGTGCAATTATCTTGATTGCTCTTAAAATCTCGCACTTTTATGTTCCGAGTATAGGCTCAAAGACCGCCTACACAACCGACGGCACCACTGACATGGTTCCCGAACATATTGCATTAACCCCTAAACACCACAAGAAAAAATCCGGCAATTTTGACCTGGAACTGCAAGAGATTGAACGTAAAAAAGCTGAACTTAAGGCATTGAGCGCCTCAATTGATGAAAAAATAAAAGCTCTCCGCGACGCTGAAACCAGTGTTTTAGAGCTTTTGGAAGATACACAATCTCATGAGCGATAAATTTGAAATTGTCAGCCCTTTTGAACCGGCGGGCGATCAACCGCAAGCAATTTCAGAACTCTGCACCGGCATAGAACAAGGACTGCGTGATCAGGTTCTGCTCGGCGTTACCGGTTCCGGTAAAACTTTTACCATGGCTAAGATTATTGAGCACTGCGGTCGTCCGACATTAATTATGGCACCAAACAAGATTCTCGCCGCCCAATTATATAGTGAGATGAAAGAATTTTTTCCCAATAACCACGTCGAATATTTTGTGTCATACTACGACTACTATCAACCCGAAGCCTATGTTCCCAAAACCGATACTTATATAGAAAAAGACTCTGCCATTAACGAGCAAATTGATCGCATGCGCAACTCTGCCACCCGTAGTATCTTGGAAAACCGCGATGTTATTATTGTTGCCTCTGTATCATGCATTTACGGTTTGGGCGATGTTGCATCATACTCGGCCATGACTTGCGAACTCAACGTCGGAGACAATATTGAAATGCCTGACGTTTGTCGCCGTCTGTCCGAACTCCAATATGAACGCAACCAACAAAACTTTATCCGCACCACATTTCGCGTTCAGGGTGATACTTTGGATATTTTTCCCGCCCACCTAGAAGATCGAGCCTGGCGCATATCCTTTTTTGGTGACGAAATTGAGAGCATTTATGAATTTGATGCCCTTACCGGCAAACGTATTACTGATTTACCCAAAGTTGTCGTTTATCCGGCAAGCCACTATGTAACGCCTCGTCCGACACTTTCACAAGCAATCGTAAACATCAAAAAAGAGCTGCAACAACAGTTACAAATATATCACGAAAACAATCAGTTACTTGAAGCACAACGCCTTGAACAACGAACCAGATTTGACCTCGAAATGCTTGAGGCTACCGGACATTGCAAAGGTATTGAAAACTATTCGCGCTATCTTACCGGGCGAGCAGCCGGCGACCCTCCTCCGACATTGTTTGAATACCTGCCTGATGACGCCTTACTTTTTATTGATGAAAGCCACATTTCCGTACCGCAAATAGGCGGTATGTTTCGTGGCGACCGCAACCGTAAATCTACCCTTGCTCAATATGGCTTCAGACTTCCCTCCTGCCTTGACAATCGTCCCCTAAAATTTGAAGAATGGAACAAAATGCGCCCACAAACCATTTTTGTTTCGGCCACCCCCGGCGATTGGGAACTTGAACAAAGCAAAGGCAGTTTTGCCGAACAGGTTATTCGTCCGACCGGTTTGGCTGACCCGATTTGCCTGGTTCGTCCGGTTGAAAACCAAATTGACGACCTCATGGAAGAATGCCGCAAAACAATACTCAAAAAAGAGCGCGTTTTGGTTACTACCCTCACCAAAAAAATGGCTGAAGACTTGACTGAATACCTCAACGAAAACGGCATAAAAGTTCGCTATATGCACTCCGACATTGACACATTGGAACGTATAGAAATTATCCGTGATTTACGCCTTGGAGTTTTCGATGTATTGGTCGGAATCAACCTTCTGCGTGAAGGTTTAGACATTCCTGAGTGTTCTCTCGTGGCCATTCTTGATGCCGACAAGGAAGGATTTTTGCGCTCGACCCGTTCGCTCATCCAAACCATCGGACGAGCCGCCCGCAATGCCCAAAGTCGCGTAATTCTTTACGCTGACAAAATGACCGGCTCCATCACAGAAGCACTTGAAGAAACGTCTCGCCGTCGCGAAAAACAATTAAAATTCAATATTGAACACGGAATAACTCCGCAAACAATCAAAAAGAGCATATCCTCAACCCTGCGAGAGATGAGCGAAACCGATTTTGCCAAAGAAGAACCTGTCAGTGCTGGAGATGCTAAAGACATTGAAAAACAAATTAAAGAATACACAAAACTTATGAAAGAAGCCGCCGCAAATCTCGAATTTGAACAAGCAGTAATCTATCGTGATAAGATAAAATCACTCGAATTACTGGCTATGCGTATTTATGACAATACCATGTATATAAACGGCGACTAATACCGCGCCATTACCCTGGCTTTTTCACGATTCCAATCACGCGTTTTTTCGGTTTCGCGTTTATCATAGAGTTTTTTGCCCACACCAAGTCCGACTTCCAACTTAGCTCGCCCTTTTTCATTAAAAAACAATCTTATTGCCACAAGTGTCGTACCTTTTTTGGCAATTGAACCGATGATATCGTTTATTTCCTTTTTCTTCAGTAATAATTTACGATCTCTTTTTTCCGCATGGCTTGAGTACCCTTTATTGCTATATTCTGCAATAAACATATTTGAAATATAGAGTTCTCCACCTTTTTCGATACCGAAAGCATCATTAATATTTGCATGTCCCTGGCGCAAAGACTTAACTTCTGTTCCGGTCAGTTCTAGCCCGGCGACAAAACGCTCAGTTATATAATAATCAAACGTGGCACGGCGATTCTGTGCCACGTTTCCTGTTGAAATAAAATCTGATTTTGCCTTTTTGACCGACATATTATTTTGCGGCTTTCAGCTTCTGAAGCTGAGGAGCCCCCTCAACAACTGTCAACGTCGGCTTGTTTTTAATACAACGTCCCTCAATGTAAGCACCCGGCTCTATTGCTATACTATTATGCTTGATATCACCCACTAAATGAGCCGTTTGTGCAATAAAAAAGCTGTCTGTACATACTTCTCCGTTAAGAGAACCGTATAAATATATACTCTGAGCATTCACAGAACCATTAATCGTTCCCTTAAGACCGACAATCAATTCATCGCACTTTACATCCCCATCAATAGTACCGTCTACGTGTAGGGTGCCGGCCGAAACAACATCTCCTTTAAAAGAACTGTTTTCGGCAATAATTGTCGGCACAACATTACCGTTCTTTCCTCGTCCCATAAGACGGGCAATTTTCAAATAGACAATTCTTCTGAGTTTTTTCATTTCAATCTCCTTTAAGACGATTTTGCCCTAATAAACGGCATAGGATCAACATCTTTTCCTTTATACAAAATCTCATAGTGCAAATGCGGACCGGTAGAACGTCCTGTAGATCCCATTTCCCCTATTGTATCACCAATTTCTAGTCGTTCACCTTTTTTTACATAAGCTTTGCTCAGGTGTGCGTATTTAGTAACAAAGCCATTACCATGGTCAACTTCAACCAAATTACCATACCCGGAATTATACTCTGACTTAATAACTTTTCCCTTTGCCATAACCTTGATTTTATTTCCAGTTCTGCCGGCCAGATCAACTCCCTTGTGGTAAGCCTTTGTCTTTTTAAAAGGATCGCTGCGCGCTCCATATGGAGATGATATTATGCTCCACAACACCGGTTTGCCTAACGGAACATAGTTCAACACCTCACGCAAATATGCGACATCATCAACAGTCTTATACAGGTTACTGACCTTATCATTAACCTTCTTCTCTTGCAAAAACTTATTTTCTTCCGGAATATACGGTCCACCGCTTCCCTGCTGTTTTTTATTATTGGCAGAAGCATTAAAATACATTCCGCGTTTTTTGAGAGAAACATTAATAGCGCTGACAGCATCCTTAATCTTCTTCATTTCGCTTTCGGCAATCTGCGACACCTTATCCAACACATTCATTTCCGCCGCCCGCATATCTTCAACCATATTTTGCAAATCAACCAATTGCTTGCGCAACTCGTTACGCTCCGAAACCGCAATATCACGTTGCAAAGATACTTCATTCAGACTGGTTTTTTCTTCCAATTTTCCGGCATCTATCAATTCCGGATTACTGGTAATTCGCTTAACTTTTTCTTCAACCAAAGTAGCCTGTTGCTTATATTCTTCAACATTAACGTTTTTATTATCAGCCTTATCCAGGTTTTGAATCATCATTGTGATATTGCTTTGCAATGCCACAAAATCCCCCATAAGATCCATATAAGCATCGCGAGTTGCCGTAAGCTCATTATTTTTACGACTCAAAATACGCCATGAGCGATGATACATATGCGAGGAATGCACACTCCAAAACGCCGTCAATGCAATCAACAGCAAAATAACAATCTGCATTTTTGACGATATATGCCAAACTCTCGCGCGCCCATTGCTTCTGAAAATAATCTCCTTAGCCGAAAAGAAAGGTTTCTTTTCAGAGTAATGCATCGGCTCTCTTGATATTTTTTTAGGCAGCTTTTTCATGTTACATAATTTCCTATCAGAAACTACATATACCAAGAAAAAAACAAAAAATACAGCGTTTTTTTACACTATCTACAGTATTGAACGTAAATTCACTCGTCCAATAAAATCAATTCGCCGGTACCAACCATATTCAACACCTCTCTGGCACGCTCATCCAACATATCCAAATCGAGACTTCCCGGAGACAAGAGTTTGACTTCTTCATTCAGGGCCTCTTTTTTCAAACGATACTGATTTGCAATATCACGGGCATACGCAACTTCTTTCTTCAAATACATATACTTTTGAAAACCACGATCCCCGTAAAAACCGGAAAAACAAATATAAAAGAACAGCATTACAAAAAACATCAGTAATCCCGACTTTTTCAAACGATATTTTATATCTTGCAACAGTCCCATAATAACTACAATCTCCATGGGAACTCATTGTAAGACCTTTTTTGTTAATATTTGGTAACTTCTGAAATATTTTATATTTTTTTATCAGCGACCAGAACTTCTTCCTCTGAACGGTGGTTTCTTTATTGCTGATTTAGAACGCTTCATTTGTCCGGATCTGAGTGCCACAATCCTTCCGGCATCGACCTGCTTAAATACAGGAATAACAATTTCTCTCTTTTCTCCCTCTTGCATACTGCTAACATCTTTTAGTTGGGGTTCAAAAATTTGGCGATTTATCATAATATGCGTAGCCTTATGCAAGACCGTCAAATTCTTAAAAGAATTGACTTTCTCATCTGCCGTACCAGAAATTGGGAAAATGTGATGGATATCTAAATCTTTGGGCAAAAAACCTTCCTTTGCCTGTTCAATCTCAATATCATTGAGGACATCATCAAACTGATGAGTATATGCCAAATATTTCACAAACGCTTTGCGTACATGCCGTTCAAAAAAACGACGATTAGCCTTACTTACTTCAGGAGAAACTTTGGTAAACACAGCTTTTTTATATCTCATGGCGCCTCTCTCAAAACACATACCCTATGTTAGATACATATTTTACTCAAGACCACATATTTATTGCTATTTTCTACAGTTTTTTTGCCTTTTATTTTTGAAAAAAATCTTCAAAATTTCGGAACACTCTTCTTCTAAAATACCAGCCTCTACTTTCGGACGATGATGGCATGTCGCTGCTTCAAAAAAACGGACCCCGCTGACAATTGCTCCTCCTTTTTCATCTTTTGCTCCAAAACAAACCTTTGCGATTCTCATCATCGAGATTGCCGCTGCACACATTGTACATGGTTCCAACGTAACATACAGCTCCATACCGTACAAACGATTTGTTTTCAGCTTTTTACAAGCTTTTCGCATTGCTTCTATTTCCGCATGAGCAAAAGCCTCTTTACCGTGTTCGCCACAATTTCCGGCCTTAGCCACCACGCTCCCCGAAACCGGGTCAACCACCACTGCGCCGACCGGCACTTCGTCTTTTGCAAAAGCCTTCTCCGCTTGTTGTAGCGCAATTTTCATATAATCATGACAATTCATCTTTATTTTTTCCTTTGCTTAATATATCATAAGCACAAATTTATTGAGGATTGCTTAAAATGAGTGAAAGAATAGCCAAATTTATTGCCCGATCCGGTGTTTGTTCCCGCCGTGCTGCCGAAGAACTGATTCTGCAACAACGCGTAACCTTAAACGGACAAGTTATCAACTCTCCGGCTGTCAACGTTGAACCGACTGACAAAATTCTCATTGACGGAGAAAAACTTCCGGCAATAGAACAAACTCGACTTTGGCTGTACTATAAACCGACAGGACTTATTACATCTCACAAAGATTCTTCCCGTCCCACCGTATTTGATAATTTGCCGATCGGCATGCCTCGTGTTATTTCAGTCGGCCGTCTGGATCTTAACTCAGAAGGGCTTCTGCTTTTGACCAACGACGGAGAACTTTCACGTCTGCTTGAGTTGCCCCAAAACGGGTGGACACGCCGATACAAAGTAAAAGTTCACGGACAGGTTACTCAACAAAAACTCGATTCTGTATCCAACGGAGTTACAATTGACGGCATAAATTACGGTCCCGTCAAAATTGCCATTGATAACACACAAGGCACAAACACCTGGCTCACCATCACGCTTTTTGAGGGCAAAAACCGCGAAATTCGTCGCCTCATGCAACATATCGGACTGGAAGTTGCCCGCCTGATTCGTTTATCTTACGGACCGTTTCAGCTTGGTAGCCTCAAAAAAGGCGAAGTAAAAGAAGTTCCTCACAAAGTTTTAAAAGAACAACTCGGTGGGAAATTTGAGTTATGAGAATTATCGGCGGACTATATCGGGGAAAAACGCTTTTATCTCCCAAAACACAGCAGGTTCGTCCCACCTCCGACAAAGCTCGTGAATCCGTGTTCAATATCTTATACTCAAAACTGACAAAATCATGGGATCAAATCAATTTGGCAGACATTTTCGCCGGTAGCGGAGCTTTCGGACTGGAAGCCGTATCTCGCGGCGCTAAAAGTGTTATGTTGGTTGACCTGGATACCTCAACTGCCACCAAAAACGCAAACCTTTTTCCCAATGAAAAAAATAAAATAACCATTCTTAAAGCCGATGCAACAGCATTACCACACCCTCGGCAAAATTTTGACATAATTTTTATGGATGCCCCATACCACAAATCTCTGAGTAAACAGGCTTTATCATCAATACTCAAAAATGATTGGTTGGCACCGCACGGTATATGTATAATTGAAACCGCCGCCGATGAAAAACTTGAAATTCCGCAATCAATGAAACTAATTGACGAACGCCGCTATGGAATTGCCAAATTTTGGTTTTTAATCTTTGAAAATTAATTTTTCCCGAAATAATTAACCTTGCATGCCGGATAATCGCGCATAGCTTCCTGATTCAATTCATCGCATTTATCTTCAATACTTTTTTGAATTTTTTCAATACACTCATTCTTGTCTCCGCTGATATCAATCGGAGGCATAAACTCAACGATAATTTTTCCCGGAATATGCTTAAACGAACTGCGCGGCCAAAACATACCGCTGTTCAAGGCCACCGGCACCACTGGTAACTTCAAATTTTGCGCCAAGAATAAGAATCCAGGCTTATATTTCAAACCGGTACCTGCCGGAACCCTGTGTCCTTCCGGAAAAATAATCAGCGGACGTCCGGTGTTCATTACTTTTTTAGCACTACTCAACATTTTTTTCATTGCACTGGCACCGGCTGAACGATCAACAGGGATACATCCGTACATTGCCTGTGCCCAACCGAAAAAAGGAATATATGTAAGCTCTTTTTTCAGCACCATCGTTGCCTTATCAACTATAGCTGCCAAAAAATAAGTTTCGGCAGCAGATTCGTGTTTGCAGGCATAAATTGCTTTATCTTTCAGATATTGTTTACCGCGAACCTCTATATTCAATCCGCCAAACACCTTCATACCCCACATCACGACAGGACACATCATTCTTCCCCACCAGAATATATGAAACTTACGCGGCAAAAACCAACCGAAGATACTGCAAAAAATAACACCAAAGCCGATAACTCCGTAAATCCAAATATTGCTTAACAATGAACGCACAAATAACATTTCAGTCCCCCTTATGTAATACGCCATCAAAAAACCAGACATATAAAAACTTATTATATTCGCTGAACAGCAATGAACAACTATGCCAATTTTTCCACCAAATTTTTGCAACTCTGTCCGAATATACAGGATAAGGAATAATTTTAAGCTCAGGACTGTAATGCCTGAACTCAACCATACTCCTCGGCATATGATAATTTGATGTTACCAAATATATTGATTTTATTTTATGCTCTCTGATCCACTCAGCTGTTTCTTTGGCATTTTCGACGGTATTAGTTGATCTTTTATCAAGCGTTACTTGTTCCGAATTAAAAATTTCCACATCTTCGCGATTCTGTAATTCCTTCAGCGATGTTCCGTGGAAAACGCCCGAAATAAACAGCTTATCCGCAGCTTGGGCATTCAGCAGTTTAACAGCCTCTTTAAGACGATTCCTGCCTCCGGTCAAAACTACTATTGCCTCTGCTTTACTCTCGCTGCTCGGAGCAAAGTGGTTGATGTGATAGTCAAAAACCTCAAATCCGATTACCCAGAGCAAAAACAAAATCAATAACAAAACAAGCAGTCTTTTAACCATAAGCTACATCATTCTTTCTAAAGTACGCTTTACCGTGTAATATGCGGTTTGCATTGCAATCAACGACGAAAATATAGGCAAACTGATTATCGCCAACCACGATTCCGTGGACAAACGAGCCTCATCAATAATTCCGCCTTCAATTTGACTCGCAAGATGCGCAATCAAAAATATTACAGGTATTGCCAATACCACACCTATAATTCCTCCGATAGCCCCCAACCACGCGGTCCTGCTCGCATACTGTTGAGCAATATACGTATCTTTTGCCCCCATAATATGCAAGATTTCAATTACATCTTTGTGCAAACCGAGACTTGTTTGTGTCGTATAAAAAATCGCTCCTGATGTTACCCCGATTACCAACAGCAAAACCGCCAATGCCAAAACTTTTAATCCCGCTGCAAAATTTATTAATTTATTAAGCCATAACTTATGGTTATCAAGAGATGCCTGTGGAGCAATCGTAGCCAATTTTTCAGCTAATTGTTTAAAGTTAACTTCCGCACCTGATTTCAACTTAACATCAATCAGTCTCGGCATCGGCAATTCATTAATATCAACGTCATCGCCCAACCACGGACGCAATAATTGTTGCAACTGGTCCTCATTCAAAGCCGTAACTTTTTTGGCTTCTGGCATAGCTGACAATAGCGCTACAGCTCTTTGTTCCTGTTCTAACATATCGTCATGCACTTTTTGCCGATCAGAATTGCTTATAGGAACAATCTGCACGGTCAGTGATCCCAAAATGCTCGCATTCCAATTAACCAACATTGAATTTATTGCCAACACTCCGGCTAACGTAACTGCAAACAAAAACACTGAAATTGAAATCATAATTTTAAGAAACAGATTTGAACTGTCTTTTGACAACGGCAATTCTTGATGACGAGAACTCTTAAATTTCCATATCATGTCTTCTCTCTCCTGCCGGAACAATTGTCAAATTATGATTTTTAAGGCAAATGCACGGATATTTAAACTCATTAATCAAACTTTCATTGTGAGTTGCAATTACCACCGTTGTACCTAATTTATTCAGCTCGATAAACAGTTTCATCAATTTGGTTGCAATATCATTATCTACGTTACCCGTAGGCTCATCTGCCAACAAAATATCCGGTCTGTTTATCACCGCACGAGCAATAGCCACACGCTGTTTTTCCCCACCGGAAAGCGTTGAGGTTATTGCTGACGTACTACGGTCGATTTCCACCCATTTCAACAACTCATTGACACGTTTGCGAATTTCTTTCTCACTCATACCGCTCACACGCAATGGCAAAGCTACATTGTCAAATGCCGAAACATGCTCTAACAAACGAAAATCTTGAAACACCACCCCGATTCTGCGTCTGAATAATGACAAAGAATTGCGGTTGGCGAAGTTAACATTGTTTCCAAAAATACTCAAACGTCCGCGGCTCGGCTTTTGCCACAAATACATCATACTCAAAAGAGATGTTTTACCCGCACCGCTTTTACCAGTTAAAAAATGGAAAGACCCGCGTTGCAACGACAAGTCTATGTTGCTCAAGACTTCCGGTCCTCGTCCATACCGAATACCGACTTTTTCCAACTCTATAATCGGTCCTGTTTCCTGTGTTTCGAACATTATGTCTCCCCAACAATTTCGGTTTATAGTAATATAATACCCGGCTTAATAAAATCTTTTTCCTATGCCTTGGGCATAACTTCAGGCGCTTCGATTCCCAAAAGATACAAAAGTTTTACAAGTATATCTCTTGTTAATTTTGCCAATCCCATGCGTGAACCGGCGACTTCGACCCTTTCCGCACCTTTAATCGGCGATGCATTATAAAAACTACTGAATGCCTGTGCCAAATTATATACGTAGTCCGAGATAATACTCGGCTCTTTCTCTGCCTCACAACGCATAACTACATTGCTCAATTGTGCAATTTTTAAAGCCAAATTTCTTTCTTCTTGATTTGTAATAACAACTTTTTGCGGTTTAATTTCGCTGTTTTTGCGCATAACCGAATTTATTCTTGCAATTGCATATTGAATATAAGGACCGGTTTTTCCCTCAAAATTAGCAAAATCATCCAACTCAAAAACATACCCGGAAGCGATATTGTTCTTCAAATCCTGAAACTTAATCGCTCCAACCGCTACTTGAGAAATCAGCTTATCAAGTTCTGCCTGGCTCAAACCGCTCTCTACACCGGCTTTAGGCATTGATTCTGCCACTTTTTCTTTTGACATTTTAATCATATCTGACAGATTCATCACCCCGCCATCACGCGTCTTAAAAGGTTTTCCGTCAGCACCGTTAACCGTACCGAAACCGATATGCAACAACTTAACATTTGGAGCAATGCCGAGTTTTTCAACTGTTTCAAACACCTGTTCAAAGTGTAAAGATTGCCGCTTATCAACAAAATAAACTATTTCATCGGCTTTCAAATCATCAACACGCATCTTAATCGTAGCGATATCGGTTGCCTGATATGTAAATCCTCCGTCCGATTTTTCAATAATTACCGGCGGTTTGGGTTTGTTTTCTTCATCCAAACGGATAATATATGCTCCGTCATCGAACTCCAACAATCCTTTATCCTCGGCAATTTTCTTTATTTCAAAGCATGTTTTATGCGCATCAGATTCTCCCAACCACAGGTCAAAATGCACACCTAGTTCCTTATAATTTTCTTTAACCGCATCTACCGACACTTTTCGAATATGTTTCCACGCCTTTGTATATTCTGCATCTCCGTCCTGAAACTTTGCGGTAATAATTCTGGCTGTTTCTTTTGCTTTTTCATCTTCTTTACAACGAATATTTGCCTTTTTATAAAACGCGGTAATCTCGGCTATATTATAGCTTTCCATTTTATCAAGATTGCCGTCATGTGCGATAACTTCAGCCAAAATCATGCCTATCGGCGTTCCCCAATCACCGAAATGCACATCGGAAATCGGCTTATTACCGACAAATTCCTCGATTCTTCTCATCGCCTCACCGATAACCCCGGAACGCAGGTGCCCTACGTGCATTTCTTTTGCCACATTAGGCCCGCCGTAATCCATTACCACGGTTTTCGGTTCTTTTACCTTTGCACAGCCGAAACGATCATCCTCGGCCATCTCGTCCATTATTTTGGCAATAGATTCGTTTTTAAGTGTCAAATTCAAAAAACCCGGTCCGTCAACTGAAACCTTTGCAAAATCATTGTCTTCCGACAATTTTGCCGCAATCATTTCTCCTATTTGACGCGGATTCTTTTTCTCAATTTTTGCCAAAGCCAATGCTCCGTTACACTGAAAATCGCTCAGATCTGGACGATCCGAGTTTTTCACTGTTGCATACTTGGCATCAAAACCCAATTCTTCAAATATTTTTTCCAGTTTTTTATTTATTTTTTCATCTAAAATACAAGTCATTTCTTTTTCTCATTTATCTTACACATTGAAATTTAGCTTTGGTCGGAGTTAAGATTCGGCATGAAAGCATTTCTTCTTCATCAAGTTTTGCTGCTATCCCTGTATCATGCTTAACACATTCTGCATCAGCCATTTTTTGCACTTCTTCAAAACTTGTTCTCCAGCCGTTGTAACATACTACGGGGGCATCAGGTTGAGAACTTCCCACATATAAATTGTCTTTAGGTCTGCCGGCCTCTCGTCGTCGATCCACAAAAGGTTCCGTCAATGAACAAGCGCTTACCGCAAACAGCAGCACACATAAAACGCTAAATTTTACCCTAGACAATTTTAAAATCTCCATTACATTAAAAACACTGCCTAACAATTTAATATGAAGAAGTAAAAAATGCAAAGCCAAAATAAATATATTGGTGATGATAAATTCACAAAGCTGCTCGAACACTATCAATGCCCGGCCAGACTGCCGCTGATAAAACTTCGTTTTGCCGGTGCCATATGCAGTCCAAATCTTGATCTTCGCCCTACAGATGTCATATCTTCTCTCTGGCCTCAAAACCAGCAACCTCGCCTCCAAACCAAAGAAGAGGCCGAACTATTTTTTAAATTTTTCATGGGATTATGGGACGAAATTTTTGAACAAGTCAAACTCAACAAAATTGAGCTTTTACCCTTCAAAATTAAAACTGAACAAGACCTTATATCAACCTGTAACGAACGTCGTGAACAGGTAGAAAACGGTTGGCTTGAAGGTTTTTGGGGCGGACGTGAAAACATTCAGTGTCCTAATTACATCGCTCAAATTCTCGATTCTCTTTCCGATTTGGCCACCCTCTATGGGCAACTTGCCACACGCCAACTTAAAAATTCGGAATTTGACAACCTGGTCAAAACCGTCAGCCACACCGATAAAATGGTCAATCGCTCAATCGCTTTTATAATTGAAAACTATGTCTTACCACGCTTTGAAAAAATACAAACAAAAACCAATTAGGAGTAAAACATGGAATTATATCAGGGACTTTTAACCAGACGTTCTATTCGTAAATACCAGAACCGAAAAATTCCCCGTCAAGACCTTTCAGAAATTATCAAAGCCGCACAATATGCACCATCGGCTCACAACAAACAACCTTGGGAATTTTTAGTCATTGAAGACCGCCAAACTCTAAGTTCTCTACGTACGGTTCAGCGTTGGACCTCCTTTGCCAAAGATGCGGCTTGTGCGATTATTGTTTGCGGCAATACCGAACAAACCTTTAGCCGCGACAAAGACGGCGAAAAATGGGATTATGCTGACATTGATTGCTCTCTTGCCGCCGAAAATCTTATGCTTGCCGCTCATGCCAAAGGCATCGGCTCTTGTTTCTGCGGGGCCTCTCCGATGCCTCTTGTTGTAAACGGACTACGTGAACTCTTGCATTTACCGCAACATATTCGTCCGGTTGCCGTCATCATTATGGGCTACCCCGATGAGCAGCCTTTACAACCGACTGACCGCTACAGTCCCGACAAGATTCACTGGGAAAAATGGTAATTATATAATCCCCATTTTTTGCGCCGTTATAACCGCCTGAGTGCGGTTATTGGCGCCAACTGAACGCAATAACGCATTAATATGTAATTTTACTGTTGCCTCTGAAACACCTATTTCATACGCAATTTGCTTATTTGATAATCCCTGAGCCACCAAATTTAAAACCTGATTTTGGCGATGTGTCAGAGTTTTGGGTGTGCGTCCTACATAACCGGATGAACCTTTATTAAGTAAAACCGGAGGAATATAAGTTCCTCCCTCAACAATCAACTTGAGAGCATTCATCAATATTTTGCTCTCTGAACGCTTGCTTATATAGCCGCGAGCTCCCTTTTCAAGAGCATTTCTTATATTGCGAGGATTTTCCTCTGCCGACACCACAACCAACCTGGCATCTCCGGCAGATTTTTTCAGTTCATCGATTCCCTGCTCCCACGATGGTAAATCACGCATTTCCAAATCCGCAACCACCATATCAAAATTAGGTTCTGAATCCAAAATTTTCAGTGTTTGAAGATAGTTTGCTGCCTGTACAACGGTAGCCGAATTATCAAGACTCTCGATCAACTTTCCCAACGCATCACGAAAAAGTGCGTGATCATCCGCAATCAAAACTTTCATAAAACCTCCTCAAAACTCATTACTTATGAAAAATCTTCAACAGATGTAATCATTTAACATTCCGGTTTAAAGAGGTTTACAAACTTTATTTTAAGATTTTATATTCCACTCCTGCCTCTCGAAACATCTGTTCAGAATAGCAAAGTTTATCCCGCCAGGTTCCGCTCGGAGTATTACCGTCAATTTTCATCTCGTTGGTAACCACCATTTTAATTCCGGCCTGAATAATCGCCCTAGCACAATCTGTGCAAGGCGGATGAGTTGCATAAAGTACGCAGCCTTTCAAACTGGTTCCGGTCAAGCAGGCGTTGTATATAGCATTACGCTCGGCATGCTCAAAAAAATCATATTTCGTCGGACGTTCCAGTCGCTCCGGAATATTATCATCAACACCGCGAACCAACCCGTTATATCCCGTTGCTCTGATTTCCCTATCCGGACCGACAACCACCGCACCGGTTTTGGTACTTGTATCCTTTGACCAACTGGCAATCAACCTTGCCAGTTCCATAAAACGATAATGCCATTTATCCGAAAACATTTTCTGCTCCTTTCGGTTATCACAACAAAAATTCTAGATACTTCTTATAGTTAGAGCAAATATTTTTTGCAAAGTTTTAACAAAAACTAAATGCAGCTATTGACAAATGGCACAAAATAGCAGACTACTATTCTAGTTTTATAATTTTAACAAGGAGAAAAAAATGAGTGCTATTGTCGATATTCATGCCCGCGAAATTTTGGACTCTCGCGGTAATCCTACCGTTGAGGCCGAAGTTGTTTTGCAGTCCGGCGCCTTTGGTCGTGCCGCTGTTCCGAGCGGAGCATCTACCGGTGTTCACGAAGCTGTTGAACTCCGCGACGGCAACAAAAAGCGTTTTAACGGCAAAGGTGTATTGAAAGCCGTTGAAAATGTAAACGACAAAATTTATGATGCATTGGCAGGTCTCGATGCTGAAGACCAAATCGCCATCGACCAAACCATGATTGACCTTGATGGTACTGAAAACAAAGGTAAACTTGGCGCAAATGCCATTTTGGCTGTATCTTTGGCTGTTGCCAAGGCCCAAGCAGAAGAAGCTGATTTGCCTCTTTATCGTTACCTGGGCGGCACCATGGCACGCACTCTGCCTGTTCCGATGATGAACATCTTAAACGGCGGTCAACACGCTGATAATCCGATTGACATTCAAGAATTCATGATTATGCCGGTTGGTGCCGATTCTATTCGTGAAGCTATCCGCTGGGGTGCCGAAATTTTCCACGCTTTGAAAAAGAACCTCAAAGCCGCCGGACACAACACCAATGTCGGCGACGAGGGCGGTTTTGCTCCTAACCTTAAATCAGCTGAAGAAGCTTTGTCTTTCATTGTTCAATCAATTAAAGATGCCGGCTACAAACCTGGTGAAGATGTTGTTTTGGCTATGGACGCCGCTTCATCTGAATTCTATAAAAACGGCAAATACGAAATGACAGGCGAAGGCAAATCTTTCACCAACAAACAAATGGTTGAATATTACAAAGATCTTTGCAACCGTTTCCCGATTTTTTCAATTGAAGACGGCATGGCTGAAGACGATTGGGAAGGTTGGAAAATGCTGACCGATGCTTTGGGCGACAAAATTCAACTCGTTGGTGATGATCTCTTTGTTACCAACCCGAAACGTCTGCAAATGGGCTTAGAAAAAGGCGTTGCCAATTCAATTTTGGTAAAAGTAAACCAAATCGGCTCATTGAGTGAAACTTTAAAAGCTGTTGACTTGGCTCAACGCAACAAGTATTCCGCTGTTTTATCTCACCGTTCAGGTGAAACCGAAGATGCTACCATTGCTGATATTGCAGTAGCTACCAACTGCGGACAAATCAAAACCGGTTCTATGTCCCGTTCTGACCGTATGGCAAAATACAACCAATTGATTCGTATTGAAGAAGAATTGGGTGATGTTGCCGTTTACGCCGGAAAATCAATTTTGAAAAAATAATTCTTCAAGATAATTTTCAAAAAAGCACCGTCCAAACACGGTGCTTTTTGATTCTTCTTTAGTTCAAGAAAACTCTCGGAGAACAAGGCAAATAATAAGAAACGCTTTACCTTAAAACGCGAAGAACCGTTTAGATAAAGCTAAAATAAAAAGAGGAAAAATTGATACGTACCCAGTAGTACATGAATTTTCTCTCCACTCTATGCCAAGAAAGCTCGGAGAACAAGTCAAATAATAAGAAACAAATCAGCCGGCGAGGAGTGTACATGAACGTACATGACCGAGCCGGCTGATGAAGGTTCTGTATTAGTTGACCGTTATACGAGCTTTATTTCTTTAACACGGCAACTCCAGGCAACTCCTTCCCTTCCATCCACTCCAAAAATGCCCCACCGGCTGTTGAAATATAAGAAAATTTCTTGGCCACACCGGCATTTTCCAAAGCCGAAACCGTATCACCACCGCCGGCAACTGACATCAATTTTCCAGCAGATGTCAACTCAGCCGCATGCTGAGCTACTTTGTTTGTAGCATTGTCAAACGGCTTCATCTCAAACACACCTAAAGGTCCGTTCCATACAAGAGTTTTGCACTCATCAAGTTTAGCATTTATTGCGGCAATTGTTTTCTCACCAACATCGAGCAAACTTCCGCCTTCAGCAGGAATTTCATCCATATTCACCGTCTTATGCTCGGCATTCGGCTTAAACTCTTTGGCAACAACTACATCTAAAGGCAAAACAATCTCGCAATTATTAGATTTTGCAACGGTCATAATTTCCTTAGCAGTATCAATCATATCCATCTGCACTAAAGAATTTGCTTCATTAACAGTATCGATTCCGCTGGCTTTCATAAAGGTATGTGCCATACCGCCGGAAATAACCAGTTTATCTACTTTTTTAACCAAGTTATTCAACAAATCGAGTTTGGTAGAAACTTTTGATCCGCCGACAATCGCAATCAGTGGGCGAGTCGGGTTCGACAAAGCACCTTCAAGGGCCTTGACTTCTTCTTCCATCAAACGTCCCATCGCTGACGGGCGCTCTTTTACGGCAGCAACCATCGACGCGTGAGCGCGGTGAGCAGTAGAAAATGCATCAGAAACATAGACATCTGCAACCTTAGCCAATTCTTTAGCAAAAGCCTCATCGCCTTTTTTCTCTTCGTTATAAAAACGCAAATTTTCAAGCAACAAAACCTCGTCATTGCTCATTTTGGCAACGGCATTTTGTACTTTTTCGCCAATGCAGTCATCAACAAACACAACCTTTTTGCCCAATGCTTTTTGCAGGTCAGCAACGACATGTTGCAAAGAATTTTTCATATCTCCTTTGCCTTCAGGACGTCCGAAGTGTGAAATAACAACGACTTTAGCCCCTTTGCTCATCAACTCTTTTATTGTCGGAACGGTACGATCAATACGAGCGGTATTTGTAACCTTAAAATCCTCGCTCATCGGCACATTCAAATCGGCACGCAACATTGCAACTTTACCCTGCAGGTTGCCCAAATCATCAATGGTTTTATAATTCATAATACTATCCTCTAATCTTTTTAAACATAGACCGGCAGAATTACTGCCGGCCTTATTTTGCAACAATCGGAATTATCCGTTAACTTTTGCCATGTGGGCAATCAAATCCAAAACTTTGTTTGAATAGCCCCATTCATTGTCATACCAGCTGACAACTTTAACGAAAGTCGGTGTCAATTGGATACCGGCTTTGGCATCAAAAATAGAGGTACGGGCATCGCCCAAAAAGTCAGAAGAAACAACAGCATCTTCGGTATAACCCAAAATACCCTTGAGTTCGCCTTCTGAAGCTTTTTTCATAGCAGCACAAATTTCATCATATGTAGCGGCCTTTTTCAAGTTAACGGTCAAGTCAACAACTGAAACATCCAAAGTCGGAACACGGAAAGACATACCTGTCAATTTGCCGTTCAAAGACGGAATAACTTTTCCGACGGCCTTTGCCGCACCGGTAGAGCTCGGAATAATGTTGCCACTGGCAGCACGACCGCCTCTCCAGTCTTTCATGGACGGACCGTCAACAGTCTTTTGAGTAGCTGTGGTCGAGTGAACGGTTGTCATCAAACCTTCCTCAATACCGAAAGCATCGTTCAAAACTTTAGCAATCGGTGCCAAGCAGTTTGTGGTGCAAGAAGCATTAGAAACAAATTTTGTATCTTTTACATAAGAGTCGGTGTTAACACCGCAAACGAACATCGGGGTGTCATCTTTTGACGGAGCAGACATAACTACATATTTTGCACCGGCATCAATATGAGCCTGAGCTTTTTCTTTTGTAAGGAATAATCCTGTAGATTCAACGACATAATCAGCTCCTACTTCATTCCACTTCAAATCAGCAGGATTCTTCTCGGCGGTAACGCGGATAGCCTTGCCATTAACAACCAATTTGCCGTCTTTAACTTCAATTGTGCCGTCGAACTGGCCGTGCATTGTGTCATAACGCAGCATATAAGCCATATATTCAACATCAATCAAATCGTTAATGCCAACGATTTCAATATCATTTCTTTTTTGAGCGGCACGGAAAACCAAACGACCGATACGGCCAAATCCGTTAATACCGACGCGAATTGTCATATTTTTATCCTTCCTAAATGTTGTGCGGAACGCCCCGCACGGGCATTAAAAAAATTTTCGCCCTTAATTTAGCACGAATAGATTCATTTTCAAGCGATTTTTGTAACATGGGTAAGACTCAAAAAAACACCGGGCAGGACGAGCCTGCGCGGTGTTTTTGAAAAAGAGGGTAGAAAAACGGTTATTCTCTCCGTACTATTATTCTGAAACTATCGTCTATGTGGTGTCTATAAGTTCCGAAATTCACCACAAGCGAAGTTGAGAAAACATAATAGTCATACAAAAGACCGTCATCGTCATCAGTATAATATCCGAAATATTTAACTGAATGCTCCTCTGTAGCCTCGCTATAGCGCAGCGAAGGCATATCAAACTGTATTACTCCGTCATCATAAACAGCATACTCCTCAAACAATGGATACGAGAGATTAAACAAGTTATAGTTGACATACAATTTCATGTCAGATGCATATCTCGATACATACTCATCAACACCTCTCAATTCAGTATTTGTGCTCTCTATCAATACTGACGTGAACGAAACATCAGCATTATCGAGCTCTTTTGCCGTTTGCATTCCGACTTCGAGCTTACCGAACAAGTTTACGGAATAAGTCTTAGTTGACACCCTGTTGTCAGAATATTCGTGTTTAACTTTGGCCCAACTTGTATAGGCTGTCAAATGCTCCTCTTCGCGCACATCTGATATACCACTGTCCAAAAGGGTACTTGATATTACTCACGGATGATATCCTGCAAATTTTTTGAGCAGGACATTTGCTTTGAGAGTATAATCGCTACCACAAAATTCGACTGTAATCGAATGGGTAAGTTTCTTACGAAAGTACACGCTTTGTGTCCCTTCTTTACCCGTCTCAACAGAAAAATTCAAGTCCTCAACTTTAAGTTCGTTGTTTCTCAGATTTGTAATTTTGTGATATGGCATAGTCTGTTTGGTAACTCCGTCATCGTA
>ERZ842401.1294-NODE-1294-length-36200-cov-18.037267_pt1 | contig 36200 bp, 34 predicted proteins | sample MGYA00521270_ERZ842401 | MGnify/ENA primary metagenome ERZ842401 (study PRJEB31892, sample SAMEA3878208) | bioreactor metagenome | biome: Moose rumen | place: Sweden | collected 2011-10 | study: EMG produced TPA metagenomics assembly of the PRJEB12797 data set...
GGCGGGCACCTACACCATTGTTTTATGAAAAGAATTATCGCACTGATCATCCTCCGCTCCGGCACCAACGCCAAGGGTCAGAACATCACCATCGAACCGTGGGGCCCAGCCTTTCCGGGATAAGGAGGAACTTCGGGACCTGCGTACCACCCTGCATGCAGAAGACTCGCTGATGCACCTCGGCATCCTCAAGGACGAGGCCACGGGGCTGCCTTACTTCACGGGCTACAGTTACAACGTGCTGTACGACTGGGACCAGTATTTCGAGGCCATCGTGCAGATCTACATGGGCTGGCCGTCGGAGTATATCAAGAACGGCGTGCTGCTGTTCCTGCGCAGCCAGCGCTGCACTCCCGGTGGTTTCAAACCAGAAGATGAATGACGCACTGAAGGTGCTGTTCAAGATGGCCGGACTGGATAAGCCCACCACCAAAACTTATTTCATTGGGAATGAACGGCGCGATGTGACGCTTCCGCTTTACGAGTGGATATCAACCCACGTCGGGCGTAAGACGTTCGTGGTCACAGGCCTTTTCAGCGGCCTCAGTCCTTACACCATCACCCAATGGACCGGACACTCTTCCCTCAAGGCCATGAAACCCTATATGGCCCTTGCCGACAAGGTCAAAAAAGAATCCATGAAAAAGTTTGATGAGGTGTAATGTGTAACAATGTTTGTTTTTTGGTTTAAAGTCATTAAATTTGCGACATATGACACAGATGGATCATATAACGCTCCATATAGAAGGAAGAAAGGGCGTCGAGGCAATATCGAAAGACAACTTCGATATAAAGGAGTTACGTGGTGTTCTAGATAGTGTCTCTCGCTTATTTGAATCCGGAAATAAAACAGCGGCTGTTTCTTTGACTGCGATTGAAGAAGGAAGTGTAAAGTTCGTTTTTCAATCGTCTGTGCAAGCTGTCAAACAACTTACAGTTCTTTTCCCTCTCATTATTGGGACTCCTTATTTAAAGGATGTTGATCCAGAGGTCGCAACCGTTATAGAATCAATACAACTAGACGCCATAAAAAAAGGGTATTCTTATTCTTTTGAAACGTCGGACGGAGAATGCCCTCTACGTATTTCACCAGAAACTAATTTCACCCGCTTGGCTCCAACATGGGTAGAAGGTGAATTCTATTTTTATGGCGAAATAGAAGAAGCCGGAGGTTCTTCTCGAGTAAATGTTCACATTAGAACCAAAGAGCTTGGATTATTGGTTATAGATACGTCTAAGTCCTTTATCAAGAATCGGGAAGAAAACCTTCTGTTTCACACTTGCGGAATACGGGCAAAAGGTCGTCAGAACATAATCACAGGAGATATTGATAGAAGTAGTCTGGAACTTATAGAGATATTAGATTACACTCCTGTCTACGATAAGGCCTATATGGATAGCCTCCGTGATAGTGTTGGTGACAGATGGAAGGGAGTAGACATCGACGGGTATTTATCAGATATTCGCGCCTATGCCTAAGGAAGAATATAGCGTGTTGTTGGACACGAGTTTCTTGCTTCGACTGCTGTCTCGAGAAGATCCGTTATATAAGAATGCCGATGCTTTTTTCCGCCATTTTCTTGAAAATGGTATTACGATGAAGGTCTCTACGGTTGCTGTTGGGGAGTTTTGTGTTCATAATTCTCTCAGCGAATTTCCCTTGAGAAACGTTCAGATTCTTCCATATAATTTTCCACACGCTGTGATTGCGGGGCGCTTTGCTCATATTTTGTATGAACTTCGAGAGCGGGGAGACATTGTAGCTTCTCCCCGAGCAATTATTCCCAATGATGTCAAGCAATTGGCTCAAGCTCAATTTGAAAGTGATATTAGGTATTTTGTAACGGCTGATAGCAGTTCTTTCAAAAAGTACACTCAACATATTTCGAAAGAGGAGGAACTAACATATGAGCACCTTGATATTCGAGAGGTTGATTATACTAATTTCTTTGCTACGCTGGATTTGCAATAGCCCGCTTATACCATAGGGGCACCTCGGGTTTTTGTATGTAAGAATGTATGTTAAAAAGAAAAATGCCCTTGTAATCAATCGATTACAAGGGCATTTGCGGAGAGGACGAGATTCGAACTCGTGGTACAGAATAACCCGTACGGCAGTTTAGCAAACTGCTGGTTTCAGCCACTCACCCACCTCTCCGGAGATTGTACTGAAACCCGCCAAAAACAGACGGGACTGCAAATATACCACTTTTTTGGAAATTCACAAAAGTTGCGGCCAAAAAGCTATTGGTATTGCAGCTTGACCACTTTCATATACTCGCCTATAAGCCCGTTCATCCCGTTCTGGGAATCGGCAATGAGAAGCAGGACCTGCGAGCCGTCGGGGAGGACGGGACCCAGGCATATGCCCTCGTAATCGGCCAAATTCAGGGAATACGTGGTAAAGGACAGCAGCGGCTTCTTTTCCAGCACGGGGGCCGTGCAACGCTGCGGATCCACCTCAAAGAGGGAGATGGTGCAGAAGGATTCCGTAAGCATTTCCGCCAGGCCCATGGGCACGTACAGTTCCCTTTCCATCACAAGGAGGCGCCCGTCGTCCAGGGCCACCAGGGCCGGGATGCCAAAGACATAAGCCCGGGCGGCCGATGCCGCAGAAGGTTCTGTCACAGGCGCTTCCGCAGCATAGAGGAACTGCTTTCCCGCCTCCAGGTCCTTGGAGCGGAAGCTCTGTAGGCGGAACAGTGAATCGGCCTGGAGGGGAAGTTCCGTGGTGGTCCAGAAGAGGCCCGTTTCCGCATTGAAGGCCAGCGCCTCGAAGCCCCTTCCGGCAACAATCCTGTCCGGGCCGAAAGCCTCCGGCACAGGCAGCGAAACCCCAGTAGGCTCGCCCCGGAGCGTGTATTCCCGGATGGTCTGGGTAGTTTCCGAGATGGTGAACAGCGAATTCCGCTCCTTCACAAACACCACATCCTCGTTGTCCAGGCCGCTTTCCCCTTTGGCGTTGGCCGGGAGTTCACTCACCAGCACCAGGCCTATATTCCCCAGCGAGTCCACTTGTACCGTAAAGGAAAAGAGCCCCCCGCCGGCCGCCTTGTCGTGCACCACAACAAACTGGTTCCCGGCCACATGGCTAATGCCGGAATACTGCCCCGAAGGGATGGAAAGCCGGGTTTGCGGCCGTTCCGTGAGCTTGATGGGACGCGGCTTGTCCTGCCCGGAAGCACAGCTAACGGACAAAACAAGCAAACAGGCCAGCAGCAGATTTCTCATTTCTTCCTCAAGAATAAAAGTCCCAGGGCGGTAAAGCCCGCATTCAGCAGCAGCAGTTCGTAACTGAAATGATAGCCGCCGAACCACCGGGCCGAGTTCAGGTCCAGCACCAGACAAAGCACCGGCGAGAGGATGGCCACCAGCGGCACCCACTTGTCACGCACGGGACGTTTGCTCAGGATGCCGAAGAAAAAGAGTCCCAGCAGCGGTCCGTAGGTGTAACTGGCCAGGCGGTACACCGCGTCTATGGTGCTGGTAGAGTTCAGCGCGCTGAAAACCAGGATGCAAACCACCATCCCCGCGGCCATTCCCACATGCACCCAGCGGCGGAGGCGGTCTGTATCGGCCCGTTTGAGCCCGCCCAGGATATCCACCGTAAAAGAGGTGGTGAGGGCGGTGAGGGCCGATCCTCCGGCCGGGAAACCGGCGGCAATCAGGCCCACCACAAAGAGCACGCCCACCACGGGCGGCAGGAACTTGGAGCAGGCCACGGCCGGGAAAATGGCGTCACCCGTCGCGGAGATGCCATGCAGGGCCGCGAACTGGTACAGGTACACGCCCAGCACCAGGAAGAGGGCGATTACCACAATCTGCAACAGGCTGGAAACCACCAGGTTCTTCTGCGAGTCCCGCACGTTTTTGCAGGCCAGGGTGCGCTGCATCATGTCCTGGTCCAGGCCGGTGGTGGCAATGACGGTAAACAGGCCGCCCAGCAGCTGCTTGAAGAAGAACTGCGGATGGTTCACGTCGTCAAAGTAGAAGACCCGGGAGAGCGAATGGTCCCAGCCGCCCACTTCCCGGCCGATGAGCACCAGGCACAAGATTACCGTCACCAGCATGCACAGCGTTTTTAGCATATCCACCCAGATGACGGACTTCACCCCGCCCCGGAACGTGTACAGCCACACCAGGAACACGGACAGCACCACCGTAACCCAGAACGGAACGCCGATGGGGCCGAAGACCAGCAGCTGCAGCGTGGCGCACACCAGGAACAGCCGCACGGAAGCCCCCAACATCTTGGAAATGAAGAAGAACCAGGCGCCCGTCTTGTAGGACGACATCCCGAAGCGTTGCTCCAGGTACTGATAGATGGACACCACCCCCAGCTTGAAATACAGCGGCGTAAGCACGAAGGCGATTACCAGGTAGCCCAGGAAAAAGCCCATGCACATCTGGAGGTATCCGAAGCCGGACACCGCCACCATTCCGGGCACCGACACGAAGGTGACCCCCGACATGCAGGAGCCGATCATGGCCAGGGCCACCATCCACCAGCTGGTGGAACGGGTGGCAAAAAAGTCCTGTTTATTCTTTTTCTGATTCATTCTCAGTTTCTTCCGGTAATTTGAGGCTGTCTTTGAAAGCCCGCCCCACGGGCAGGGGTTCCTGTACGCCCATCAGCTGTACGGCCGTTCCGGACTTGGACTCGATCCGCCACACCGGCACAATGTAGGAGCGGTGGATTCGCACGAATTTCCCTTCCGGAAGCAGCTCCATCACCTTTTTCAGGGTAATCTGCGACACCACGTCGTCCTGATGGTCCAGGTGCACGCAGGAGTAATTGTTGCGGGATTCTATGTACTGGATGGCAGAGAGGGGCACGTGCACCGTCTTGTAGTCGCTTTTGAGCTGGATTTCCTCGTCGGCCACCGCATCGAAACTCCGTTTGTACAGCGAGGATCGGGCGTTGTCCAGGGCGGCCGATTCTTCATGCGAGGCCGAAAGCGCCTTGAGCCTGGCGCTGTAAAGCCCCACGAGAAGGCCAACAGTGACATCGGCAATCAGCAGCACCCACATGGCCCGCTGGTGCAGTTCCAGGCGGCCGGAGACCGTATCGGCATCCCGCGGAAATTCCACCCGGCTCCAGCTCATCACAAAAGTGACGGCCCCAATCAGGAACAGGGCGCCGGCGATGGTCCCCAGCCCGCGGAAACCTTTCAGGGCCAGGGGCCCCAGCACTTCCCTGCACAGGAAATAGACGGCGTACAGCCACCCCGCGTATCCCAGCACGTAGCCGGGATGCCACTGGGCCCATTCCCCGACGGGAAAAAGGAACATCATCCCCGGCAGCACAAGGATGCAGAAGATGATGTCCACCAGGTGTCCGCTGCTTTTCACGGCAGCCGATTAAAATTCGTAGCCGGCGAACTCGATGTCGCGGGCGGCTCGCTCTTTCCAAGTGTCGCTGGCGAAGGCGCGTTCCAGGTTCTCCTTCACACCGTTGGCGTCTCCCTGACGGGCGGCGATGATGGCCTTCAGGTACTGGACGCGGGTGTCCCGGCAGTGGATGGATTCGGAGGCCTTCTCCAGCTGGTCGGTGAGGATGTAGGCCAGCACCTTGTTGTTGCAGCAGCCTTCCTTGTCCTTGAGGGTTTCGGCGGCTTCTTCGTAGCGGCCGGTGAGGATCTGGACAACGCCCAGGTTGGCTTTTCCGTCGGCATTGGCGGCCTTGCGGAACAGGCTTTCGGCCGTATCCAGGTCTTCGTTCCGGAGGGCGATTACGCCCTTGGCGTTGAGCACGTCACCGTCGTCGGCCTTCACTTTGGCCAGCGCCTGTTCGCCCTGGGCGTCCTTGCCCTGGGCCAGGTAGGTCACGGCCAGGTTGTACTGGGCGCGGTCCGAATTGTAGCGCTCCACGGCCTTCTTGTAAATGTCTTCTTTCTTGCCGAAGTCGTTGGTGACGGAGGCCACCCGGAGGAGGGCTTCCTCGTCCAGTATATCGGCATTCTGCTCCAGCAGCTGCAGCAGCTCTTCGTTGGTGAAGTTCTTGTATTCCACATTGGCGATGAGGCGGGCGCGGCGGAGTTCCGGCAAAACCTCGTCCTTGAGGGCGGAGTAAACCTGCGACATGTTGCGGATTTCGTTCTCGCGGACGGCAGGGTCGCTGTACATGGAGAGCACGCGGAGAATGAGGTCCTTGTCTTCGATGTTGGATTCGGCCACCAGCTGCTGGAAGCCTTCCCAGTCTTCACCCTTGCTGGTTACGGAAGGGTCGGCGGCCAGGCCTCCGGTCACCTTGTCCCACACTTTGTTGGCCGATGCGGAACGGTCTCCGGAGAGTTTGTCGTTCTTGCTCTCGTCTCCTTCCGGGGAAGCGTAAGCCACAATCTCGGTGCCGGTGATGGTGGCGCGCTCGTCCTGCGAAATAACGTCCAGGGCGGCCTGGAAGTCCTTGATGGAAGCGCCCTTAAGCTCCGAGTTCCGCACCTCCGAGCTGTTTACCTGGTACTTGATCTGGCCCTCGGTGGAGCTGGTGATAATCTCTTTGTAGGCGTCTTTCTTGAAGGAAAGGTCTCCTCCGCGCTTCACCAGCATGTAGGTGGTGTTGGCGCCGTCGGCCACCTTCCTGGTGGGAAGGGCGATGCTCTTGCTGCCGGCAATCACGCGGCTGCGGAGTTCCAGGTAGCTCTTCTCCATGCCTTCCACATAGTCGAACTTGAGCTGCTCGGTCACGGTCTGGCCCTTGGAGGAAATTACGCGGTAGTTGTCTTTCACCTTGTCTCCCTGGTATTTGATGGGCTTCATGGCCGCTTCGCCCCCTTCATACACAATTACGGGGGTGACCTCCATGATTACCTTGGGATTGAAATAATCCTTGGGGCACTCTGCGGTAACGGTGGCAAAAATCTGTCCATCAACTACTTCCAGCACGGAAGGGTTGCAAGTTACCTTTACATTCTCGGCCATCTTGGCCATTTTCTCGGGCGAAGCGCAAGCTACGGCAGCTACCGCCATCAGAACTGCTGCAAGGGTTTTGAGTGTTTTCTTCATATGCGTTATAAATTATATTGTCTATTCCACAAATATAACAATTATTTTGATTCCGGCCCAATAACTGACACATTGGGCGCGTTTGCCTGCAAAAAAAGAGGCTGACCTAAGTCGTGTAGACTTTTTGGTCAGCCCCGTAAGGAACATATGTACTTCTGAAGCTTACTTTACCGGAGTATCGGCGGTTGCCGGCTCCTCGGGATTGTCCTGAGGAAGCGGGAAAGCGGGAATCTCCGAGGCGGCTTCGGCCTGGTTGAGGATTTCGGTGCTCACGGCGTCGTTGGAGCCGCGCTGGGTGGTGCCCCGGCCCACGAAGACGGTGATGATGGAAACCACCAGGATGAAAGCCACCAGATACCAGGTGGCCTTTTCCAGGATGGTGGCCGTCTGGCGCACGCCCAGGGTCTGGTTGGCGGAAGTGAAGTTGGAGGCGAGCCCGCCGTCCTTGCCGTTCTGCAGGAGGACGACGGCAATCAGGAGGATGGCCGCAATGATAATGAGGACAATCAGGACAGTGAATGCTGCGTTCATATTGTTTACTTTTTAATTCAATTCGTCAATAAGGGATGCAAAGTAAGCACTTTTTTCCGGAATATCCAAAACCAGACGGGAATAAATGCGCCTTGCTTCGTCCGGACGGCCCTGTTCGGCGAAGATTTTGGCCAGCGTTTCGGTGGCGAAACGGTCGGCGATTTCGCTTCCCGCCTCCTGGTCCGGACCATCTTCCGGCCGACCTTTGGAGGCAAAGCGGGTGAAGATGTTGTCTTCTCCGCGCCGGACGTTGTCGTACTGCGACTGGGAGAAATAGTCCCCGCCCACCACGCGCACCTGGTGCTCCTGGGCCTCGTCGGCCTCCGAGGGGGCCATATAGGAAGCCAGGATGGCCTGCACGTCTTTGTCGGAGCAGTCAACGGCGCGGCCCCGGCGGGCCAGGGCGGCAATCCGGCTCCTGTCGGCCACGAAAAGGGCCTCCTGGGCATACTGCTCTTCGCCCCAGGATTCTCCGCCCACCGCCTGCATCCGCGAGCAAAGCTCCACGTGGGCGGCCCCGTACCAGGGATACAGGTTCACAACCCCCACCAGCTCGTCCAAGGTGAGGGTATGGATGTCTATATACGAAGAACCTACCATTGCGCTACGGTTGCATTGAAAATGTCTTCCACCAGTTTTTCCACGATGGTCTCACAAAGGCCACTCTCCACCGCGTCCAGCGAGAGGGTGGCGTCAAAGTCCTCATAGGCGCTGAAACTGTTTTTCACGTTGTCTTCCGGATACTTGTTGTTGGTGAATTCCACCTTCACGGTAACGGTGAGGCGGTTCTGGGAGGCCTGTTCATCGGCCGTGGTGGCCGTGGCCTTAACGTCGTAACCGGTAATTTCGCACAACAGCTCCAGGTCTCCGTCCATGTCCACCTGCTCCAGCCGGGTGAGCTTGCGGAATTTCTCCTGCAGCGCCTCGGTTACGTCGTTGGACAGGGACGGGTTGATGCGGAGCGCTTTGTTCTCTACGTAAGGAATGGTGATGGTGTTCACGTCCGGCTGGATGGAAGTGCCTGTGAAAGAATAAATTCCACAGGATGCCACCAGCAGCGGCACAAGCAGTATGAGAAGGAGGCGTTTCATTTCTTGCGGTATTCGGGAGGCAGTTTGCGGTAGAGGGTGCGCTCGCTCATCCCCAGTTCTTCGGCGGCTTTCTTGCGGTTGCCGTCGTGCTTTTCCAGGGCCTGCCGAATGAGCTCTTCCTCCGATTTGCGCACGGAGAGGCTGTGCTCCTCGTGCGGCTCCACCTGCACCAGCGGACGGTCCGGCACAAAGGCTTCCTGGCCCTGCCATTCGGCTTCCTGGGGATCTTCCATCGGCTTCGGGGGCGGCGGCGGAAGTTCCCTGCGGTCTATGCGCGCCTTGAGGGCGTCCACTTCCTGCTTGAGGTCGAAGATGGCCTTCAGGATGGCCTGCCGTTCGTCCGGAGAGAAGGAAGGCTGCGCCTGCGGCCCTTCGTAAAGGACGGGGATGGGTTCCCCTTCCTCCCTGGGCATATACGGTTCCAGGTCTTGGGCCGACAATTCTATGCGCTGCAGGGTGGGCGTAACTTTGGTGGAAAGTTGGGCGGTGAGGGACTGGGTGAAACCCTGCAGCTGGCGGATGTTCCCGGGCCAGCGGTATTTCTCCAGCAGGCGGATGGCTTCCGGCCGAAGGCTGATCTTGCACATGCCGTTCACCTCTGAAAAGTCCGAAGTAAACTTGCGGAAAAGCAGGTAAATATCTGATTTCCTTTCCCTTAACGGCGGAATGCGAATTTGGGCGGCCGACAGGCGGAAGTAGAGGTCTTCGCGGAACTTGCCCCGTTTCACGGCTTCATAGAGCTGCACGTTGGTGGCGGCCACCACCCGCACATCCGTATGTTCCACCTTGTTGGAGCCCACCTTGCGGAATTCTCCGCTCTGGAGCACCCGCAGCAGCAGCGCCTGGGTTTCCTGGGGCAGTTCGGCAATCTCGTCCAGGAAGAGGGTTCCGCCGCTGGCGTCCTCGAAATAACCCTTGCGGTTGTCCGTGGCCCCGGTGAAGGAGCCTTTCACATGACCGAACAGTTCCGAATTCACCAGCTCCTTGGGAAGGGCGCCGCAGTTCACCACGAAGAAAGGCCCCTGCCGCCGCTGGGAATACTGGTGGATGATCCGGGCAAAGTTCTCCTTTCCCACGCCGCTTTCCCCCTGGATGAGCACGCTGAGCCCGGTGGGGGCAAATTTCACCGCCGTCTCCAGCGCCTCGTTCAAGGCCTGGTCGTTGCCGATAATGTCGTATTTGTTCTTTAGTGCTTGCAAATCCATAGTCTTGCAAAGATACAAATTATTTGTAATAAATCTGCCATTTTGTCAGTTTATTGCCGGGGGAACGGAGATTGAAGAAAAGGAGATGCCCGCATATGGGCAAAAAGGAGAACAAATACTATGGCAGACAACAATAACAACAACACATTCTTACAGCGCTTCGCCATCAACCTGAACGAACGGGCGGCCCAGGGCAAGCTGGACCCCGTGATCGGCAGGGACGACGAAATCCGGCGCGTGCTGCAAATCCTTAGCAGGCGCACCAAGAACAACCCCATCCTGGTGGGTGAGCCCGGCGTGGGCAAGACCGCCATCAGCGAAGGCATCGCCCAGAACATCGTGAACGGGCAGGTGCCGGAGAACCTGAAGACCAAGAAGGTTTATTCCCTGGACATGGGCGCGCTCATTGCGGGCGCCAAATACCAGGGCGAATTCGAAGAGCGCTTGAAGGGCGTGGTGAAGGAGGTGGTGGACAGCGCCGGCGAGATTATCCTTTTCATCGACGAAATCCATACCCTGGTGGGAGCCGGCCGCACTTCGGGCGCCATGGACGCCTCCAACATCCTGAAACCGGCGCTGGCCCGCGGGGAGCTGCGCACCATCGGCTCCACCACCCTGGACGAATACCAGAAGTACTTCGAGGCCGACAAGGCCCTGGAACGCCGTTTCCAGATGGTGATGGTGGACGAGCCTTCGCCCGCAGAGAGCATCGCCATCCTGAGGGGGCTCAAGGAACGCTACGAGAACCATCACAAGGTGCGCATCGAGGACGACGCGCTCATTGCCGCCGTGAACCTGAGCCACCGTTACATCACCTCCCGTTTCCTGCCGGACAAGGCCATCGACCTGGTGGACGAGGCGGCCTCCAAGCTCCGGCTGGAGATGAATTCCGTGCCCGAGCCCATCGACGACCTCAACAGCGCCATCCGGCAGAAGGAGATCGAGCGCGAGGCCGTCAAGCGCGAAGGGGTGTCGGCCAAGCTGGACAAGCTGGAGGCCGAACTCAAGGACCTGCAGGCTAAGCGGGACGAGCTCATGGGCCGGTGGAACCGGGAAAAAGACATCCTGAACGGCCTGCAGACCGCCCGCCAGGAGCTGGAAGACTATAAGATCCAGGCCCAGTCGGCCGAACGTGCCGGCGACTACGGCAAGGTGGCCGAAATCCGCTACGGCAAGATGACCGCCACCCAGAAGACCATCGACGAGCTCACCGCCAAGGCTTCGGCCATTGAAGATCCCATTGTAACCGAGGCGGTTACGCCGGAAGACATTGCCGAAGTGGTGGCCAAGTGGACGGGCATTCCCGTAAAGCGGATGCTGGAAAGCGAGAAGGAAAAGCTCCTTCGGATGGAAAGCGAACTGCACAAGCGCGTGGTGGGCCAGGACGAGGCCATCAAGGCGGTGGCCGACGCAGTCCGCCGCAACCGGGCGGGGCTTTCCAACGAGAAACGTCCCATCGGCAGCTTCCTGTTCATGGGCACCACCGGCGTGGGCAAGACCGAACTGGCCAAGGCCCTGGCCGAATTCCTCTTCAACGACGAGAACATGATGACGAGGATAGACATGTCCGAGTACCAGGAGCGCCATACGGTGAGCCGCCTGGTGGGCGCGCCTCCGGGATATGTGGGATATGACGAGGGCGGCCAGCTCACGGAGGCGGTCCGGCGCAAACCCTATTCCGTGGTTCTGCTGGACGAGATAGAAAAGGCCCATCCGGACGTTTTCAACGTGCTGCTGCAGGTCCTGGACGACGGCAGGCTCACGGACAACAAGGGCCGGACGGTGGACTTCAAGAACACCATCCTCATCATGACCTCCAACGCCGGGGCCGACATCATCCAGAACTACATGGAAAAGCTCCCGGAGGTGAACGGACTGGACATGCAGGCCATCGCCACCCGCCGTTCCCTGCTGGAGGAATGCAGGAGCAAAGTAATTGACGTCCTGAAGCTTACGGTACGTCCGGAGTTTCTGAACAGGATCGATGAAATCATCATGTTCGACCCGCTCACCAAGGCCGATATCCGCGACATCCTGCACATCCAGGAGGAAGACCTCAGGCACAAGCTGTCGGAGAACGGCATCACCCTGGAGTTCACCCCGGCCTTCGAAGACCACATGGTGGAACACGGCTACGACCCTTCCTACGGCGCCCGTCCCATCAAGCGCCTCCTGCAGCGCGAACTGGTGAACCTGCTGGCCAAGAACATCCTGGACGGCACGGTCCACAAGGATTCCACCGTAACCGTGGATGTCAAGGGCGGAGAAGTCCTGGTCCGGAACGCCTGACCAGGACTTTCTTCCACATAATAAATTTTTACTAAAAGCGGAGTATAGATTGAGATTTATTCCGGTTTTAAGGATTTTTATTAAAGATTTTCCCTAACAACCCTTGTATTTTATAAAAATAATGCCGTTCTTGTAGTCTGAAAACTTCAACTTGTATATGGTTAAGATAGAAAACATCGACGGCAAGGCCCCCAAGGGGAATATTCTGGTGGTAAACACCGGTTCCATCACCACCAAATTCGCTTATTACCGGGACGGAGAAATCCTGATAGACCAGAAGTTGGAGCACTCGGTGGAGGAATTGTCCAAGTTCAAGGACGTCATGGACCAGGACCGGATGCGCACGGACGCCATCCTGGGCGCCCTCAAGGAAAAGGGCATCCGTCTGGAAGACGTAGATATAGTCATGTGCCGCGGGGGTCTTTTCACCCCTTGTATCACAGGCGTTTACAATGTGAATGAAGATATGAGGGAGGTCCTTGCCACCAGCCGGGACGGCAACCACGCCTGCAACCTCAGCGCCCTCATCGGCGACAATATCGCGGAAGAAATCAACGCCCTCCGGGAAAAGGAGGGAATCCAGCCCCGTTTCGGCAAGTGCGTGGCCTATGTGGCCGATCCTCCCATGGCCGACGAAATGCTGCCCGAGTGCCACGTGGGCGGCATTCCGGAATTCCCCCGGAAAACCCTCTTCCACGCCCTGAACACCCGCGCCATCATGCGCCGTTACCTCAGGGATACCGGCCGCAAGGCCGATGAAACCACCGCCATCATCTGCCACATGGGCGGCGGCGTCACCATCTCCCTGCACCGCGGCGGGCGGGTCATCGACACCTCCCACGGCCTGGGCGGGGACGGCCCCATCACTCCGGAGCGGGCGGGCTGCTGCCCTCCTTATCCCCTCATCGACATGTGTTTCAGCGGGCAGTACACCAAGCAGGAAATCAAGAAGAAGCTCATCGGAAAGGGGGGTGCTGTGGCCTATTTCGGCACCAACGACATGCGCGTGATTGTGCAGAAAGCCAAGGAAGGGGAACCGGAATATGCCCTGTTCATGAAGGCCTTCGTCCTGAACATCGCCAAGTACATCGTGGCGCAGGGCGCCGTGGTGGACGGCAAGGTAGACGCCATTATCCTCACCGGCGGGGTGGCCTACAGCAAGGACATCACGGACGCCATCACCAAGAAAGTGGACTGGCTGGCCCCCGTGAAGGTGTATCCCGGAGAGAACGAGCTGGAGTCCCTGGCAGAGAACGGCTACATCATCCTTTCCGGCGCCACCAAGATCCACACCTACAACAAAGAACGCATCATTGAAGACTAATAACCAAACTTGATTATGGCAGAGATAGATTACTCCAAACGTTCCTTCAACTACTATCCCACCAACGCCATCGTCTATGCCCAGTGCATCGACGGCAGGTGGAGTAAACCCGTTGTCACGAACGACTTCAACTTGTCCCTCCACTGCTTCGCGGGCGTGTTCCACTACGCCCCGTCGTGCTTCGAGGGGCTGAAGGCCTTCCGTGGGGCCGATGGCCGTGTGCGCCTGTTCCGCCCGGACGAGAACGCCAAGCGGATGGAAAGCAGCGCCCAGTACCTGGACATGCCGCACCCCAACATTGAAATGTTCCTGGACATGTGCGTGATGTGCGTCCAGGAAAACTGGGAGTTCATCCCCTCCTACGAGAGCGGCGCCTCCCTGTACCTGAGGCCCGTCCTGTTCGGTATCAACCCGCAGCTGGGCATCAAGTCGGCCAACGACGTGATGTTCGCCGTAATGGCTTCGGGCGTGGGCACTTATTCGGGCGCCAAGAGCCTGCAGCCCGGAACGGCGGTCATCTCCCGCAACTACGACAGAGCCGCCACCTATGGTTCCGGCGGCTACAAGCTGGGTGCCAACTACGCCCAGTCCCTGCACGCCTACAACCTGGCCCACCGGATGGGCTACCGGGAGCTCCTTTTCCTGGACAGCGCCACCCACAGCCACATCGAAGAGTTCGGTTCGTCCAACTTCTTCGCCATCAAGCACGGGTGCTACATCACCCCCAACTCGCCCAGCGTCCTTCCCTCCATCACCAACAAGTCCCTGCGGAAGATAGCGGAGGAAATCGGCCTCAAAGTGGAGCGCCGGACCATTTTCGTCGACGAGCTGGAAACCTTCGAGGAAGTGAATTCCTGCGGCACCGCCGTGGTAATCACCCCCATCAGCCGCATCGACGACAAGATAACCTTGGAAAGCGGCACCATCACCCGCGAATACAAGTATTCAGAGGAATGCGGTCCCATCAGCAAACGGCTCTACGAACGGATTGTAGGCATCCAGAAGGGCTTGGAAGAAGACACCTACGGGTGGTGTATGTTTGTAAACGATCCGAAATGAGAGACAGGATAAAAGCGCTTCTGGAGACCGGTGAGGCCGACGAAGCCATTACGCTGCTGGAGGGCTACCGCTGCCAGGGCGGCACCATGGACGACGGATTGTTTTACCTGCTGGGCAACGCCTGGCGCAAGAAAGGAAACTGGCAGTTGGCCATGAACAACTACTTGGAAGCCGTGCACATGAATCCGGAAAGCCCGGCCAAGCAGGCGCTGGAAATGGCCAATGAAATACTTGCGTTCTATAACAAGGATATGTATAACCAATAAACAATAAAAGGACCCGATATGGCTAAAATGAAAGGAGCGACTGTCGTCGACGTCGAACGCTGCAAAGGCTGCGGCCTTTGCGTGGTAGCCTGTCCCCTTCACGTTCTGGCCCTTACCACCAAGACCGTGAACCAGAAAGGCTACAATTATGCCGAAACCGTCCTGGAAGACACCTGCACAGGCTGCTCGTCCTGCGCCATCGTGTGTCCGGACGGATGTATCACCGTTTATCGTAAAAAGGAGGCTTAAGTTATGGCAGAAAAAGAAGTCACCCTGATGAAAGGCAATGAAGCCATTGCCCATGCCGCCATCCGCTGCGGTTGCGACGGATACTTCGGCTACCCTATCACTCCTCAGTCGGAGGTGCTGGAAACCCTGGCCGCCGAAAAGCCTTGGGAAACCACCGGCATGGTGGTGCTGCAGGCAGAGAGCGAAGTGGCGTCCATCAACATGGTCTACGGCGGCGCCGCCACCGGCAAGCGCGTCATGACCTCCTCTTCCTCGCCGGGCATCTCCCTCATGCAGGAAGGCATTTCCTATATGGCGGGCGCGGAGCTCCCGGCCCTCATCGTGAACGTTTCCCGCGGCGGCCCCGGACTGGGCACCATCCAACCCTCCCAGGCAGACTATTTCCAGACCGTCAAGGGCGGCGGCCACGGCGACTACCGCCTCATCACCCTGGCTCCGGCCTCGGTGCAGGAAATGGCCGATTTCGTGGACCTGGCCTTCGAGCTGGCGTTCAAGTACCGCAATCCGGCCATGATCCTTTCCGACGGAGCCATCGGCCAGATGATGGAAAAGGTGGTGCTTCCGCCTTTCAAGCCCCGCCGGACCACGGAAGAAATCGCCAAGGAGTGCCCCTGGGCAACCACCGGCCGCATCGGCATGCGCAAGCCCAACATCATCACTTCCCTTGAGCTCCGTTCGGAAGAAATGGAGCAGAACAACCTCCGCATCCAGGCCAAGTACCGCGAAGTGGAAAAGAACGAAGTCCGCTACGAGGAATACCTCACCGAAGACGCAGAATATCTGATTGTGGCCTTCGGCAGCGCCGCCCGCATTGCCAAGAAGGTTATTGCGATCGCCCGGGAAGAAGGCCTGAAGGTGGGCCTGCTGCGCCCGATCACCCTGTGGCCGTTCCCCTCCAAGCGCATCGGCGAACTGGGCGGCCGGGTAAAGGGCATCCTTTCCCTGGAAATCAACGCCGGCCAGATGGTGGAAGACATCCGCCTGGCCGTGGAATGCAAGGTTCCGGTGCGGTGGTACGGCCGTCTGGGCGGTATCATCCCCGAGCCCGAAGAAGTGGTGGAAGAACTTAAGAAAATGACCCTCTAATCTGCAGCGCCTTATGACAAGAGAAGAAATCATCCAACCGGAGAACCTGGTATACAAGAAACCGGAACTGCTCAATGACGTTCCCATGCATTATTGTCCGGGCTGCAGCCACGGGGTAGTGCACAAACTCATTTCGGAGGTGGTGATGGAAATGGGCATGGCCGAAAAGACCATCGCCATTTCCCCCGTGGGATGCGCCGTGTTCGCCTATAAGTACATCGACGTAGACTGGCAGGAAGCAGCCCATGGCCGTGCACCCGCACTGGCATCGGCCGTGAAGCGCCTGTGGCCGGACCGCCTGGTGTTCACCTACCAGGGCGACGGAGACCTGGCCTGCATAGGAACGGCCGAAACCATCCACGCCCTCAACCGGGGAGAGAACATCACCATCATCTTCATCAACAACGCCATCTACGGCATGACGGGCGGCCAGATGGCCCCCACCACCCTGCTGGGCATGAAGACGGTCACCTGCCCCTATGGCCGGGATCCCAAACTGCACGGCTACCCGCTCAAGATGGCCGATATAGCCGCTTCCCTGGAAGGCACCTGCTATGTGACCCGCCAGAGCGTGGAGACGGTCGGCGCCATCCTCAAGGCCAAGAAAGCCCTCCGCAAGGCGTTCGAGTATTCCATGCAGGGCAAGGGTTCCAACCTGGTGGAAATTGTTTCCACCTGCAACACCAACTGGCGCATGAGCCCGGACAAGGCCAACAAGTGGATGGAAGAGAACATGGTCCCGTACTACCCGCTCGGAGACCTCAAGGACAACGGAAAATAATACGCAAGGCATTATGACACACGAAATTATCATATCCGGATTCGGAGGACAGGGTGTCCTCTCGATGGGCAAGATCCTGGCCTACAGCGGCCTCATGGAAGACAAGGAAGTGACCTGGATGCCGGCGTACGGACCGGAGCAGCGCGGCGGCACCGCCAATGTGACGGTGATTGTGAGCGACGACCCGGTATCTTCCCCCATCCTCTCCTCCTACGACACAGCCATCGTCCTCAACCAGCCTTCCCTGGAGAAATTCGAGAAGAAGGTGAAAAAGGGCGGCACGCTCATCTACGACGGCTACGGCATCACCGTCCCGCCCACGCGGAAAGACATCCACGTGTACAGGATCGACGCCATGGACAAGGCGGCCGAGATGAATATGATCAAAGTGTTCAACATGATTGTGCTGGGCGGCCTGCTGAAGGTGCACCCCATTGTCTCCATCGAGAGCGTGCTCAAGGCGCTGCGCAAAACCCTCCCCGAGCGGCATCACCACCTCATTCCCATGAACGAGGAAGCCATCCGCCTGGGCATGGACATCATCCGCGAGCAGTAGTATATAACCTCCGCAAGAAGTTATTCCTCAGGAGCGAACATCGGGTCCCAGGCGGGCAGCAGGACGGGTTTCTGGTTCATCTGAGCCAGAATGTCGGCCGGAACGTATTTCTTTTCCACCACCAGGCGGAACATGTACTCGTCGAACCATTCGTCGGTCATGATGATGTTTCCCTTGTAGCCGCTGGCGGCGCCCCAGCTGTTTTCCACCATCCACTTCACGGGCTTGCCGTCCTTGAGGTCCACGGCAATCAGCGTCATGGCATGGGTGGAGCCGCTGGCATGGGTGAGGATACGCTCCTTCTTGTCCATGCCGAAGCTGACACCCATGAGGGAATCGTAGTCGAAGTTGTTCAGGTCGGCCAAACCCCTGGCGCGGTCCAGGTACTTGCCCACGTCGCAGGAGAAGTACAGGGCCGTGTTGTCCCGGATGGAGGCAATGGCCATTTTCTTGATGTCCCCGATGGGAAGGTTCAGGTACACCCAGTTCTGCCCGTCGTACACATGGCGGTCGTACTCTATCTCGTACACTTTGCCATACTCCACGGCCGGGTTGTTCATCACCATGATGTAGTTGTTCTCCAGGTCTTCGCCCACGAATTCCTGGTAGAAAGACTTTGGGGTGTAGGTTTTCTCGCTTACGAACTCGTCATGGGAATTGTAGCGGGCCCAGGTGAACTCCTGCGGCGGCACGCCCAGGCAGAGGGCCAGCATGCGGTAAACCTCCTTGAGCATTTCCACCTTCATCCCCTGGCAGTCCTTGGCCTTGGCGGCCCTCAGGCGCAGGGCGTCCTCGCGGAGTTTGGTCTTGATTTGGGTGCCCATCTGCGAGGTGCTGTTGGCCGAGAGGGTTTCCGGCATCACCTCTGAGGGCACCACGCCGTACTTCATCACCAGGTTGGAAACGCCCGTGAACTGGCCTCCGTCGCTGAGCGGATTGGAGAGCAGCCAGTCCACTTTCCGGTCTTCGAGCGGAAGGTCCCTTGTGTCTATGATACCCTGCAGGAACAGGTTGGCCTTCTCCAGCTGGTCGTAAAAGAACAGGTAGTTCTGGGAGAAGGTGAATGCCCCCAGGTCGTGCTTCTGGATCATCCGGGCCCGGATTACGTTGAGTCCCGTGAACAGCCAGCAGCGCCCGGAAGACTTCTGGTCCGTGCGGCCTTTGGTTTTCACTTCGTCGCTGAAGTGCGTGTCTATCATGGCCAGGTTGTCGGCCGATGCCGCCAACACGTTGATCTGGGTGCTGTTGAGGGCGTTCCGGAGGGCTTTGTCGGCCGGAGTTCCCTCGTAAGCGGTGCTGATTTCCTTGAGCATGTCGGCACTGATGCCGCCTTTGGGGTCACCCGCGGGCTTCTGGGCAAAAACAGACAGGAATACAAGCAGCGAGGCTGCCAGAAGGAGGGTCTTTTTCATAAAACAGGGTCATTTGGTTTCTCCAAAGGTACGAAATAATAAGATTAATTCGTAATTTTGTATTCGATGAAAAGAATCCTGACCCTATGCGTCCTCGTGGCGGGGACCTTTTGCGCTGCGGCGCAAACCCGGACGCCGGCCCAGCAATACGTTAACAGACTGCAGGACGGCGGCCCGCTCAAAGGCGCCGTCTGGGGTGTCCTGGCCCAGGATGCCGATGGAAACACGCTGGTGGAGTACAATTCCCGTCGGCGCATGATGCCGGCCTCCAACATGAAACTGGTCACCACCGGCACCGCCCTGCACGCCCTCGGGCCGGACTACCGCTTCAAGACCGGCCTGGGCTACACCGGCACCATCCAGGCCGACGGAACCCTGAAGGGAGACCTCTACATCGTCGGCGGGGGAGACCCTACCATCGGCTCAAGAGATTCCATCGCCCTGAAGCCGGACGCCCTCTTCTGGAAATGGAAAACCCTCCTGAAAGAGGCGGGCATCTCCAGGATAGACGGACGGATTATCGGGGACGGCAGCCCTTATGAAGGCCATCTGGAGCACCAGTCCTGGTCTTACGACGACTTGGGAACCTACTATGGCACAGGCGGTAACGCCCTTTGCTTCTACGAGAACGCCATAGACCTGCAGGTGCACGCCGGTGTCCAGGGAGAAGCCGTGAGGGCCGTCCAAACCTATCCGGAAACCCCCTGGATGCATTTTTCCAACTACAGTATCACCGGCCCTGCCGGAACGGGAAACAGCCTGTACCTGTACACCACGGATCTGGCACCCTATTCGGAACTCCGCGGCAGCTTCGCCACGGACCGTCCCGCCAAAACCGAGCACTTCGCCAACAAATTCGGCGCCCTCACCTGCGCCTACTATTTCTGGAAAAACCTCAAGGCCACGGGCTGGGAAGTAACTGGCACTTATGCCGATACAGACCGTAGCGGCTACATCCGGGGGGGAGATTTCGTGCCGCTGGAAAAGGCCGCCCGGCCCACCCTCATCGGCCATACGGAATCTCCCGCCCTGCGCCGGATTGTCCGTGAAACCAACCTGAGAAGCGACAACTTCTACGCCGAGCAGATTTTCCGTTCCATGGGGGAGGCCGCCAGCGGGATGGCCGTATATGACAGCTCGCTGGTAGCCGTTTCGGAAGTGCTAGAGGATCTGGGCCTTTCACTGGACGAAATCCTTATCAAAGACGGCAGCGGCCTGTCCAGGCAAAACAACCTCACTCCTGCCTGGATGATCTCTTACCTCCAGGCCATGCAAAAGAGCCCAGCCTTCGAAGCCTTCCTGGAAAGCCTGCCCCGTCCCGGGGAGGGAACCCTGGCCGGCATCTCCGCCAGTCGCCGCATTGCCATGAAGAGCGGCTCCATGGAAGGCGTCCTGTGCTATTCGGGCTACATCCTGGACGCCCAGGGCAAGCCGCAAATCACCTTCTCCTTCTTCACCAACAATACTACGGCAAAGACGGCCGAAGTCCGCGGCGTGCTGGTCCGCATCCTGACCATGCTTATGGAATAGGTATTTTTTACTATCTTTGCAGGTTATGATGAAAAACTGGATTATTATAGGATTCGCCGCTTTGTGTGTACTCTCCTGCAAGATGGTAGACCGTCTTGGAGATTCCGCCACGGAACTCTTCAAGGGGGAAGTGGTGGCCCGCATAGGGGAGCACCGCCTGCACCGGTCCCAGCTGGAAAGCTACATCCCGGCCGGCGTTTCCCCCGAGGACAGCGCCGCCCTGGCCCAGCAATATATCCGGGCCTGGGCAGAGGACCTGCTGCTGCTGGACATGGCGGAGGAACAGCTTTCCAAGGAAGAGAAAGACGTGACGGACGAACTGGAAAGCTACCGCCGGGCCCTGCTCAAGTACCGCTACGAGCAGCTCTACATCAACCAGCGCCTGGACACCCTGGTTACGGACGAGGAGGTAAGCGCCTACTACAAAGCCAACCCGGACAAGTTCGTGCTGGAAAGGCCGGTGGTGAAGGCCCGCTACATGATTATCCCGGCCGACTCCCGCAGCCTCAAGGAAATCCGGAAAAAAATGTCCTCCGACGACGACACGGAGGTGCTGGAGGCCGAAAGCCTGGCTTTTACGGCCGCCATCAAGTATGCCGATTCCTCCGATACCTGGATGGACATCATCACTCTGGCACAGGAATTGGGAACCGATTCCAGGATTCTGACGGGAGCCATCAAGAACCGTTTTGCGGAACTGCCCGACGAGTCGGGGAACCTCCGCATCGCTTATATCGTGGACATGGTCCAGCAAGGCAAGACTGCCCCGGAAGACTACTGCGCCGGCCGCATCAGGGACATTATCCTGAACGCCCGCAAGCACGCCCTTTCGGCCGGCCTGGAGGAAGACCTGCTGGAAGACGCCCGCAGAAACAACAAACTTGTAATTTATTAATATGAAGCGCTTTTTAGTCATAATGGCAGGGATGCTCCTAACCTGTGGCAGCCTGTTCGCCCAGAAATACCAGAACGGGCTGGTAGACAAGACCGTGGCCGTGCTGGGTGGGGAAGTAATCCTGGTGTCGGACATCGAGGCCGAGCTTCAGCAGATGCGGGCGAGCGGCCAGGCCGTAGACCAGCGGATGCGCTGCGAACTTTTGCAGAGCATGATGGAATCCAAGCTGTTCCTGATGCAGGCCCGCCTGGACTCCCTCACCGTGAACAACGACATGGTGGAAAGCAGCCTTTCACAGCGGATGGACTGGTTCCGCACCCAACTGGGCGGTGACGAGGAAATGGAGAAGTACTTCGGGAAGCCCATGTACAAGCTGCGCCAGGAATGGCGCAACGCGCTTGAAGAGCAGAGCCTGACGGAGCAGGAACGCTATCAGGTGGCCGACAATATCCCGGAGGTTACCCCCTTCGACGTAAAAGGGTATCTGGACAAGACGGAGCCGGAAGACCTGCCCGTGGTTCCGGTGAAATACCAGTTGAGCCAAATCTGCGTATATCCGGACCGGGAGGCCGCCAACCTGGCCGTGAAGGAAAGGCTGCTCTCGCTCCGGGAAAGGATTATCAATGGAGAGCGCTTCGCCACCCTGGCCCGCCTTTATTCCGAAGACCCGGGAAGCGCCCGGCGGGGCGGCGAGCTGGGCATGGCCTCCAAATCCATCTTCTGGCCGGCCTTCTCCGATGCAGCCATGGCCCTGAGGCCGGGCACCATCTCCCAGATTGTGGAAACCCCGGACGGCTTCCACATCATCGAGGTCATCGAGAAGCGGGGCGACATGTTCAACGCCCGCCACATCCTGCTCAAGCCCCAATACACGGCCGAAGACCGGGAGAAAGCCTTTTCCCGCCTGGACAGCCTCCGCACCAAGATCCTGGACGAGGAAGTGAGCTTCGAGCTGGCCGCGCGCTTCTACTCCGAAGACATGGCCTCCCGCACCAACGGCGGGCAGATGGCCGACCCTGCAACCGGATCCTCCTACTACGAGATAGACCAGCTGAAACCGGCCGATTACGCCGCCATCAAGGACCTCAAGCCCGGGGAGATATCGGCCCCGGTGGAATCGACCGACAACGAAGGGTACGAACAGGGCCGGACGGGCAACCTGGTGTACAAGATTATCCGGGTAGACAAGATTCTGCCGGCGCATACGGCCACCTTCGAGAACGACTACACCCAGATTCTGGAACGGGTTCAGAACGAAAAACAACAGGCCGCCATAGATGAGTTCCTAACCGAAAAGATCAAGGATACCTACATTGTGATAGACCCGATGTTCTCCCAGTGCGACTTCTCGCGTGAAATCTGGAATACCCGGAAATAGTGTTGGGAAAGGAGGGTAATAAGGGATTCTTTCTGCTGCTGGCGCTTACGGCGGCGGCGGTTTTGTCGCTCCGGGCGCAGGATCGGGACAAACGGCAGGACGACAAAGTGCGCCTGATCAGCGCCAAGAGCGCGGAACTGATAGAGATTGACGGGGTAGACTACCGGAAGGTGGTGGGCCCGGCCCGCTTCCTGCACAACAACACCTACCTCCTTTGCGACACGGCCATCTGGAACGTGAATACCAACGTCATCGACGCCAACGGACACGTGCGCATTATCCAGGACCGCACCACCCTCTCCAGCAATTCCCTCCAATACCGTTCCAACGAGAACCTGGCCCTGTTCCGCGGCAACCTGGTGCAGTTGGAAGACCAGGACGGCAGTACGCTCCGCACCCGTTACCTGGACTACAACACCAAAGACTCCGTGGCCGTGTTCCAGAGCGGGGGCGCCATGCGGGACAAAGACGGTCAGCTGATAGAAAGCAGGTACGGGGTTTATGACGCCAAGGCCCATCTGTTCACCTTCACCGAACAGGTGAACATGTATTTGGACACCACCTTCGTGAAAACCTCCCGTTTGGAATACCGCAGCGACCTTTCCACCGCCTATTTCGGTTTCGGGACAGACATGTGGCAGGACGACAACATGCTGTCGGCCAACGACGGCTGGTACGACCGCTCCCGGGAACTGTTCTTCTTCCGCCGCGACGTGCACCTGCTCACCAAAGACCAGGAGGCCTGGGCCGATACACTTTATTACTTCCGGGACCTGAACAACCTGGACATGATGGGAGGGGTGGAACTCATGGACACCACCCGCAACGCCTACGCCCTGGCCGGCCGGTTCGAGTACAGGGACTCCCTGGGGCAGATGAGAATGACCCGGGATCCGGCCGTCATGTCCATCGTGGAGGAAAACGGGAAGCGGGACACCCTTTATCTGGGGGCCGACCTGCTCCTGGCGCAGTCTTACCCGAAGTGCGACATTCCCTCGCCCTGGGTCAAGGACGCGGGAACCCGCCTGAAGGATATCGGTGGGGATCCGGTGATGGAATATCGGAGGAAAGCGGCCGAAGAGGCCCGGAAAAAGGCCGAAGAAGCCGCCGCCAAGAACAACCCCAGCCGTCCTCCGACCGGCCCCAAAGCCAATGCGCAGTCCGAACCGCCCGCGGAAGAATCTCCTGCCGGCCCTCCGCCCGACTCCCTGAAAATGCCCGTCGATTCCCTGTCGGCACCTCTGGACAGTCTGGTGGCTCCTTTGGATACCCTGGCGGCTCCCATTGACACCGTTGGCGTGCCTTCGGCGCTTCCGGAAGCTCCCCTGGAGACCCCCGAAGTTCCGGTCGACACCCTTTCGGTACCGGCGGACACAGCGGTTACCCCGGCACCAGACACCACCAAGATCAACTTCCTTTGGGGTGTCAGGAACGTCCGGATGTTCCGCAGGGACATGCAGATGTCCTGCGACTCCCTGGCCTATACGGGGCTGGATTCCCTGGCCCGTCTGTACGGAACGCCCATTGTGTATAACGAAGGAAACAAACAATACGCGGCCGACAGCATCTATCTGGCCATGAAGAACCAGGAAGTGGACAAGGCCCATCTCCTGAACAACGCCTTCATTACCATCCGGGAAGCCGAAGACGCTTTCGACCAAATCCGAAGCGTGGAAATGGTGGCTCACTTCGATACCGACCGCAACCTTTCCCGTTTCGACGCCCTGGGCGGCGCCTCGTCCATCTTCTATCTTACGGAAGACGATGTCCTGGCAACCGTGAACAAAGTGGAATCCAAGATGATTTATGCCACCTTCACGGAAGGCGAAATAGACCATCTCTATTATTACGACAATCCCAAGAACGACGGTTACCCCACCGTCCAGCTTCCCAAGGAAGACAAGGTCCTGAAAGGTTTCCGCTGGGATCCGGACAGGCAGCCCACTTCTCCGGAAGACGTCACTTCCCTGAAGCCCCGGAAAAGCGAACGAATTCAGTATCTGGCCCGTCCGCATGCCAACTTCAACGAGACGCAGGAATACTTCCCAGGATACATTAACAAAGTGTTCCGCGATATCCAGATTCGGGATTCGCTGGCCGTAGCGAGGGAGCAGCAACGCCGTGCTGCGGCAGACTCCCTGGAGCGGCTTGCGCAGGAAACGGACGCCATTCAGGACACCCTGATGCGGATGGGTGCCCCCGACAGCCTGGCCCTTCGGGACAGCTTATCCGTGGCGCCTCCGGACAGTTTGAAGCTTTCGGCCCCAATCGATTCGCTGAAGGCGGAAACGCCTCCTCCTCCGGAAGTGCCGGAGCTCACGCCGGAGCAGCGAAAGGCGCAGGAAAAGGCCGCCCGGGAAGCCGAAAAAGCCCGCCAGAAGGCCGAGAAGCAGGCCGCCCTGGAGGCCAAATGGGCCGAGCAGGACCGACGGTACGAGGAACGGCAGGCCGCAAAGGCACAGAAGAAACTGGAGCGGGAACGGGCCAGGAAACTGAAAGCCCTCCGCCGTCTGGAGAAGAAAGCACAAAAGGAGCGCAGGCTCCTGGAAAAATACCTGGAAAAAGAACGGCGCAGACAGGCGCGCAAACAGTCAATCGATTCTGAATTATGAAAAAGACGGTATTGGTCTCCGGCGGCGCCGGATTCATAGGCAGCCACGTTACGGTGGAACTGACAGAAGCCGGCTACAATGTGGTGGTGGCCGACAATTTCTCCAATTGCGACCTGACCTGTTTCGAGGGGGTCAAGAAAATCACCGGGAAGGAGGATATCCCCCTGGAACGGGTGGATTTCTGCGACGCCGAGGCCGTCCACGCCCTGTTCCGGAAGTACCCGATCGATGCCGTAATCCATTTTGCCGCCTTCAAGGCCGTGGGAGAATCCGTGGCCAAGCCGGTCATGTATTACAAAAACAACCTGCAGAGCTTCCTGAACGTGCTGGAGGCTGCCCAGGAGCAGGGCGGCTGCAACGTGCTGTTCTCCTCTTCCGCCACCGTCTACGGAGAGCCGGACAAGGTCCCCGTAACCGAAGAGACTCCCCGGAAGCCTGCCACCTCGCCCTACGGCAATACCAAGCAGATGTGTGAGGATATCCTGCAGGACACCGTAAAAGCCAGCGGGGGCGCCGTCAAGGGCATCCTTCTCCGCTATTTCAATCCCATCGGCGCACATCCCAGCGCCCTCATCGGAGAGCTGCCGCGCGGAGTGCCCAACAACCTGGTTCCTTTCATCACCCAGACGGCCATCGGCAAGCGGGAATGCCTGAGCATCTTCGGCAACGACTACCCCACGCCGGACGGCACCTGCCTCAGGGACTACATAGACATCGTAGACCTGGCCAAGGCCCATGTGTGCGCCGTCGCCCGCATGATGGACGGAAAGATGAAGCAGGACTGCGAAGTGTTCAACATCGGCACCGGCCGTCCTGTAAGCGTGCTGGAGCTGGTGAATGCCTTCGAAAAAGTGAACGGCGTCAAGCTCAACTACAAATTTGCCCCCCGCCGCGCGGGAGATGTAACCGCCATCTGGGCCGATCCTTCCCTGGCCAACCGGGAAATGGGCTGGAAGGCCACCCGGACGGTGGAAGAGACCCTCAAGGCCGCCTGGGCCTGGGAAAAGCACCTGGCCGGAAAATAGCTTCCAAGAAACGCCGGATTTTTCTTTTTTTTCAGAATGGCAAGACTTTTGATATTACGCGAAAAGTCGTGTATTTTAAATCTACCTGTTATGAAGAAGGTTTTGTGCATGCTCCTGCCCGTTGCGATAGTGGCGGCAGGATGCGAGAAGGAAGACATTGGGGGTTCAGTGGAGAACCCCTGGGGCAACAGCGGCAGTAACGGGACCGCCCAGAGTTATACTGCCAGCGGCAACAGCACCGTAGATATTACTGCTGCGGAACCGGCTGAGGATCTGATTGCCAACACCAATTTCGACCGTACCATCTCCATCGTTTTCTCCTCCGGGGGCGCCACTGTTTCCGGAGATGCGAACGGTATAGTGAGCGTGAACGGAAGCAAAGTGACGGCCAACAACACCGGCACTTCGGAGAAAGTGATGTACAAGCTGTCCGGAAGCACCTCCAACGGCTATTTCAAAGTTTACTCCAAGAACAAGCAAGCCATTGTGCTGGACGGGGTTTCCATCACCAATCCCAATGGCGCCGCCATCAACAATCAGGGCAAGAAGCGCTGTTTTGTGGTGGTGAACGGCACCAACACCCTGGCCGACGGCTCTTCCTACACCGGGACGCCGTCCGACGAGGATGAGAAAGCCGCCTTCTTCTCCGAGGGCCAGCTCATCTTCAGCGGCGAGGGCAGCCTCACCGTCACCGCCAAGGGAAAGGCCGGCATCACTTCCGACGACTATGTGCGTTTTGTAGACAGCCCCACCATCAATGTAAGCTCCTCCGCCGGACATGGCATCCGGGGCAAGGACGCTGTGGTGGTATCGGCCGGAACCCTTTCCGTAACCACTTCGGCCAATATGAAAAAAGGCGTGGCTTCCGACTCGCTGGTGGTTTTCGACGGCGGCGTCACCACCATTAAAGTGTCTGGCGGAACCGCCTACGACAGTGACGATTCCGAATACAAGGCCTCGGCCGGTGTAAAGGCCGACCAGCTCTTTGTGATGAACGCCGGCACCCTCACCATCTCCAATTCCGGCCAGGGCGGCAAGGGCATCAGCGGCGACGGCCCGGGTTATTTCCAGGGCGGAACGGTCCAAGTGACCGCAACCGGCAGCAATTACGGCAGTTCGTCCAATGGCCAGGGCGGTCCGGGCGGCTGGAACGGAGGCTCCTCTTCCAGCGACAATTCCAAGAGCGCCAAGGGCATCAAGTTCGACGGCAACATCTATATCACCGGCGGGGAGATTACCGCCACCTCTTCCAACCACGAAGGCATCGAAAGCAAGGGAATCATTGAAATCTCCGGCGGCACCGTATACGCCCAGGCCAAGGACGATGCCATCAACTCGGCGGGTGACATGGCCATTCTGGGCGGTTTCGTGGGGGCTTATTCCACCGGAAACGACGGCCTGGACGCCAATGGCAACCTCTATATCGAAGACGGCGTGGTCTACGCCATTGGCAGCGGCGGGGCCGAAGTGGCCATCGACGCCAATACCGAGGGCGGCAAGAAGCTTTATGTCAACGGCGGCACCATCGTGGCCATCGGCGGTCTGGAGAATGGCTCCAGCCTGTCCCAAAGCTGCTACAGTGCGTCATCCTGGACAAAAGGGGCCTGGTATGCCCTGAGCGCGGAATCCGTCACCTATGCCTTCAAGACTCCGTCCAGCGCCGGTTCCGGCCTGGTGGTGTCGGCCCCTTCCGAGCCCACGCTCAAGAACGGGGTTACAGTAAGCGGCGGGCACAACATCTTCAACGGCATGTTCAACCCGGACGGCTCTGTTTCCGGAGGCTCTTCCGTAAGCCTTTCGGCCTATAGCGGAGGAAACGGTATGGGCGGCGGTTTCGGCGGAGGCGGCTTCGGCGGACGGGGCTGGTAATATAGTGAGCAACAATAAGTTATAAGCTATGAACAGAAAGCTTCTCCTTTTTGCAGTGCCGGTGCTTCTTGCGGGCGCCTGCACGCGTCTGGAAATCGAGAATATCAATCCGGACAGCGGTTCCGGCTCCGGTTCCGAGAGCAGTGAAACCACTACCCTCATCAGTCCCGGACTGGCCTGGAGCAAGGCTTCCTGCGAGGCCACCATCGGCGCCGAGAACAGCTTCCCCACCCTCTCCAATGAGTATAGCGTGGAGGTAACCTACTCTTCTTCAGATACTTCTGTGGCAACTATCGACAGCGAAGGAAACATCACCTTGGTGGCGGCGGGAAGCACTTCCATCAAGGCCTCATCGGCAGCTACCGACACGTATGCGGCCGACAGCGACTCCTATGCCCTCACTGTGCTCAAGGCCGGAGATGGGCTGGCCTGGAGCGCCTCCTCGTGCACCGTAAAATACGGAGATACAAGCACGTACAACTTCCCTACCCTGTCCAATCCCGGGACGCAGACCCTTTCCTACACGTCCAGCAACGAGGCCGTGGCCACCATCAGTGACGCCGGTGAGATAACCATCGTGGCCGAAGGTGAGACCACCATTACTGCTTCGGCCCAGGCGAATGGCGCCTACGAGGCCAGCAGCGCCTCCTTCACCCTCACCGTGGAGGGCGTGCTGGAGAAGGCGGGACTGGTCTGGAGCAGCGAGAGCTATACGGCCACCCTGGCCTCGGACGAGAATGTGTTCCCCACGCTCTCCAACCCCAACGGCCTCACGGTTTCTTACAGCAGCTCAGATACTTCCGTAGCTACTGTGGCTTCGGACGGGGCCATCACCCTGGTAGGGGAGGGCACCACCGCCATCGTGGCCACCTCGGAGGCCAACGACAGTTATGCGGCCGGCAGCGCCTCTTACACCCTTAAGGTGGTGAAGCAGAGCGTTTCCTTGGCTTGGAGCGATTCGTCCTGCAGTGCAGTCCTGGAAGACAACAACAGTTTCCCCACCCTCACGGTGAGCCCTTCCGGCATTGCCTCGCTGCTCAGTTACGCTTCGTCCAATCCTTCCGTGGCCACCATCGGCGCAGACGGGTCGGTAACGTTACTTGCCACGGGAACCACCAACATCTCGGCCACCTTTGCCGGCAACGAGGCCTACAAGAGCGCATCGGCCTCTTACAAGCTTACGGTTACCAGCAACGCCGACGACGGGGCTGGCACCTATACTTTCCCGTCGGCCGGAGACAGTTCTTCCGACGACGACATCTCCACCACCACCTTCACCCGTCTTGTTACTGTAACGTATTCATCCAGCGGCGCTTCCGTGACTGGTTACAGCGCCGTGGCCGATGTGATGGACGTGAACGTGAGCGGCAGCCAGGTAACCATTACCTACACTGGCAGCGAGAATGTGGTGTATAAGCTCACCGGAACCGCCTCCAACGGCTTTTTCAAGCTCTACAGCAGCAAGAAGCAGGCAATCTGGCTTGGCGGAGTCAGCCTCACCAACAGCAGTGGCGCCGCCATCAACAACCAGAGCGGCAAGCGCACCTTCGTCTATGTGGAAGGCGCCAACACCCTGGCCGACGGATCCGGCGCGGCCTATAGCGCAACGGGCGACGAAGACATGAAGGGCGTCCTGTTCTCCGAAGGCCAGCTCATCTTCTCCGGCAGCGGTTCCCTCACCGTGACGGCCAGTAACGCCAAGAGCAAATCGGCCATCGTTTCCGACGATTATGTGCGGGTGATGGACAGCCCCGCCATCAAGGTGACGGCCGGCGGCAGCGCCGGACACGGCATCCGCGGCAAAGAGTATGTGCGGCTTTCCGGCGGTACCCTTACCGTGAGCGCCGCCGCCGCCATGAAGAAGGGCGTCGGCTCCGACGACTATGTGCTGGTGGAAGGCGGCACGCACAACATCACCGTGACGGGCGGGGTTGCCTACGACAGCGACGATGCCGAGTACAAGGGATCGGCCGGTATCAAGGCCGACAATTACTTTGCCATGACCGGCGGCAGCGTGACCATCAAGAACTCAGGCGCCGGCGGCAAGGGCGTGAGTGCCGGAAGCCAGGATTATTACAAGGAAAACGGCTCTGTCAAAGATAGTTACATCTCCGGAGGCACCCTTATCGTCACCACCACCGGCAGCGAATCGCACGATGTTTCCTCCAAGGGCGTCAAGATTGGCTGGGCCACCAAGAGCGGCAATAAGGTAACGGCCTATGCCGGCAACATCAACATTTCCGGCGGCTCCGTGGTGGTGAGCAGCTCCAAGAGCGAATCCTTCGAGGCCAAGGGCAATATCAATATCTCCGGCGGCGAGCTTTACGCCACTTCCAGCGGCGACGACGCCATCAACGCCGGGGCCGAACTGAACATCTCCGGCGGCTATGTGTACGGATTCTCGTCGGCCAACGATGCCATGGACTCCAACCACGATTTCAAAATTTCCGGCGGCTATGTATTTGCCGTCACCACGGCCGGCTCTCCGGAAGTGGCCCTGGATGCCAATACGGAGGAAAGCTACAAACTGTACATTTATAGCGGAGCCACGGTAGTTGCCTATGGCGGGTTGGAGAGCGGCTATTCGGCCGCCCAGACCGTTTACAGCATGAGCGGGACGGCGGGAAGCTGGAATGCGCTTTACAACGGAAGTTCCTTCATCGCCGCCTTCAAGGCTCCTTCCAACATTTCCAGCTTTGCCGTGAGCGCCCCGTCCCTGAGCCAGGGATACAAGGGCGTGAGCGTGGGAAGCTCCACTTACTGCAACGGCGTCTGGGCCACTTCCGGCATTTCCGGCGGAACGGCCGTGAGCCTCTCCTCCTATAGCGGAGGCGGTAGCCAGGGCGGTCCCGGTGGCGGTGGCAATCAGGGCGGCCCCGGCAGCGGCGGCGGCCAGGGCGGTCCCGGCGGGCACTGATAATAAGCACTAAACAGATCCTGTCATGAAAAGAATCATGCTTATACTGGCTTCGGCCCTGCTGCTTTTGGGAACGGCGGGAGCCCAGGAGCCCCAGAAAATGAACAAGAAGAATCTTGTCATCAAAGAGTGGAATACCGACCCGAAGGGCGGCAACAAAGTGTTGGACCACGTTACCACCTACAATGCTGCGGGGAAGAAGATAGAGGAAATTGAGTATAACACTTCCGGGCAGAAGTGGCGCAAGTTGTACGAGTACGGTCCCGACGGGCTCCTTTCCCGCGAACTGGTATACGACGAGCACAACCGCCTGCAGACCTACAAGAAGTTCGAGTTTAACTCTCTGGGCAAGAGAAAGACCCAATATACTTATAGTGCAAAAGGGAAACTTCTGAGTATCAAGCACTATGAATACATCGCACAAGATGGGGAGTAGGCCGGAGAGCTATACGGAAGCGCTGGGGAAGCTCTCGCCCATCACCTTGGACGAGATGGATTCCATCAAGCTGATGAACCGGATAGACTCCAAGTACCTTACTACGGAGGCCATGCTGCTGGAGATTCTTGCCAGGGCGGCGGCCTCCGGGTACAGGGTGCTTGTAACGGAAGGGGAGAGGATTGCCCCCTACGACTCCATCTATTACGATACGGCCGGGCTCAAGATGTTCTACGACCATCACAACCGGCGCCTGGTCCGCCAGAAGGTGCGCACGCGTTCCTACGTGAACTCCGGCCTGGCCTTCCTGGAAATCAAGCGCAAGAACAACAAGGGGCGCACCAAGAAAAAGAGAATGGGCATTCCGCAAAGCCAGCTGAGCAATTTCTCCGTGAATCCGGAGGCCTGCACTTACCTGGCAGACCATTCCTGGTTCACGGCCGATATCCTCTCGCCCGTGCTGGAAACCCTCTTTTACCGGATTACCCTGGTGAATCCTGCCAAAACGGAGCGCTTGACAATAGATACCAGGCTGTGCTTCAAGAATTTCCGGACCGGAAAAGAGACTTCCCTGCAAGACGCTGTAATTATCGAACTCAAGCAGGACGGCCGGGCTGCCAGCCAGATGAAAAACATCCTGCTGGACCTCCGGGTAAAGCCGGTCCGCGTAAGCAAATACTGCGTAGCCGTCACCCTTACGGACCCGCTGGCCAAGACAGGCCGCTTTAAGGTGAAGGTGCGCAAAATAGAAAAAACCATCGGCAAAAAACTTGTAACAATATGATTTTAGACCATTTATTCCGCTTCGTCCAAGACGACCTGGCCAGTTTTGGCGACATGGCCATCGACGACGACATGCTCATGGACGTGCAAACCATCACCGACGCCATGATGACAACCGCCCAGAAGGTGGGCGAACTGGGCATCCGCTTTGCCTTGAACCTGCTGGTGTGCTGGATTCTGGTGCATTTCTTCTACTATCGGAAGAGCCGGCGACGGGACTATTATTTCACTTTCATGGTGTTCTCGTCGGCCATGCTCACCCTGCTCTATATCATGGGCAACGTGGAGGTGGGCGTGGGGCTTACCCTGGGCCTGTTTGCCATCTTCGGCGTTATCCGGTACAGGACCGAGACGGTGCCTATCCGGGAGATGACGTACCTGTTTGTGATCATTGCCCTGGCCGCCGTGAACGGGCTTGCCCCGCTTTACCATCTGGTGGATGTGGCCACAGCCCCGCACTATGTCCTGAGCTGGGGAAACGTGGGCGTGATGGCGCTGGTGAACCTGCTGATAGTGCTGTTGGTCTGGGTGCTGGAAAGCGAGAGCCTGGTGAAGCACACTACAACCAAGCTGGTCTTGTACGACCGCATCGAACTCATTGTCCCGGAGCGCCGCGAAGAGCTGCTGGCCGACCTTGAAAAGCGCCTTGGCGTGAAGGTGGACCAGGTGGAAATCGGCCATGTAGATTTCCTTAAGGACGCCGCTTTCATCAAAGTATATTACCGTCTGGGGAAGGGGGAAGCCAACTCGGTGAACACCATTACCCGGGCCAAAGATTATGTAGAATAGCCATGAGAAGGATTGCATTTGCGCTGGCGCTGCTGCTGCCGGCCCTGGCTTTTGCCCAAAGCCCCGAATTCGGGGGACGCGCCTCTATAGGCGTGGATTACAAAATCAAGAAAGGCCTGCACCTGACCCTGGAGCAGGAAATCCGGGCCGATGAGAACTTCAGCGCGCTCAACCGCCTGCAAACCACGCTTGGACTCACCTACAAGCCCGTTTCCTGGCTGAAACTGGGCGCCGGATACTCCTACATAAGCCCCTTCAAGACCAACAAGGAGCTGGATGACGGAACGCTTTACACCGGCTTCTGGAATCCCCGCCACAGGGGATATGCCGACGTTACCGGCTACTATCGGGTAGGGGACTTCCAGTTCTCCCTCAAGGAGCGGCTGCAATACACCTACAACTCCGACGCCTCCATGAACATCTACCAGAGCAACCCCAAGGCCTGGGCGCTCAAGAGCCGTCTGGGTGTGAAGTACAAAGGCTGGAAGAAGGTGGAGCCGTCCCTCTCCCTGGAAATCCGTACTGCCCTCAACGACCCCTGGGGCTACATGGAAGGCAGCCAGCAGACCAATAAGTCCGGCAAAACCTACTACGCCTACACGCACACCGGTTACACCCATGTGTACAACAACCGTTATCGGCTGAACGGCGGGGCCGAAATCAAGCTGAACAAGCACAATTCCCTGAAGCCCTACGTACTGGTGGACTTCTGCGGCGACTACGACATCGACACCAACAGTGACGGTACGCGCCTTTTCAGCGCCGCCTACAACGACTGCGTGAAAGTTTTTACCGGCCTAAGCTACACCTTCAGCTTCTGACGCCATCGGCGTGGAGGCTTTCCTCTTGATTATCAATCATTTGAATAGTGTCCCTGTGCATAAATACATGCACGGGGACTATACTTAAGGTGCATATAATCAGGCGTTTATCCTCCACAAAAAAAGCCGACGGGAAAGTTCCTGTCGGCTTTTTCTATGATATGGATAGGGCGCTTATTTGCCCAGGCCTTTCTTTACCGCGGCGCTGAGTTCGTCGTACAGGGCGTCGGTGCCTTCCAGCAGCTCCTTGCGGATGCTGTTATAGCAGAGCTTGGGCTTCTCTGCGCCGGCGCTCTTTACCACCTTGTCCCTAAGGTCGTTGTACAAATCTACAGCCTTGTCGATCAGGTTGGTGATTTCGTCGGCATTCTTCCCAGGATTCATGTTCAGGAAAAGGGTGCAGTCGTCTATAAATGCCCCAATCACATACTGGATGTCTTTCTTGATGTCTCTAAGATTCATGTCTTTCTGATTTAATTCGGTGCAAATATAAGCATTTTTCCTGAATATCGGCAAGGGAAGGGACTCAGAGCGTGGTCACCAATTCGTCCAGGGACTTTCGCACGGAGTGCAGTTCCGTGGGGTTGCCCTCGCCTGCGGCAGGATGGCCGATAGCAAGGAGGGCATATACCCCGTGTTCCCGCGTTTCCGGGAGGACCTCCCGGATCTTATGGGGATCAAAGTCCCAAATCCACATATTGGCCAGTCCGGCATCCGTCGCCGTGAGCATCAGGTGCGTAAGGACGATGGCGGCATCCGTCTTGGCGGCATTCACCCCGTCGCTCTCGCGGGTCCAGGCCTCCTCGTTCCGGCAGCCTACAATCAGGACCATCGGCGCGCCGTAGCAGTCGTGGACGGTCCGAAGGCGGGCAAGCGCCTCCTCGCTCCGGACCACCCAGATGCGGGTGGGCTGGAGGTTCTTGGCTGAGGGTGCCATGCGGCCGGCTTCCAGGATCATCTTTAGCTTGGCGTCGGAAACCGGATAATTGGAAAAGGAGTGACAGGAGTAGCGGCTCTCCAGGATACGCATAAACGCATCGGATCCGTACTTGTACTTGGTAATCTTCTGGTCTACGTCGGAAAAGGCGGCGCGGCTTTTGATCTTGGCGGTGTCGCTAATGCGACTGAGGAAATTCAGTTTCATCTTCATGTATGTTTTTCATTGTTCAGTTATACTCCCATGAGGGCCTTTACCAGGAAATACACCAGCGGTACCGACACCACAAACACGCCAAGGATATCCAGGATAATACCGGCCTTGATCATCTTGGTGATGGGGATGTAGCCGGAAGCATAGACAATGGCGTTGGGAGGTGTGGAGACAGGCAGCATAAAGGCCAGCGAGGTGCACAGGGCCATTACGACGCACACCGGCAGCGGGCTGAAGCCCAGCGAAATGGCGGTAGCGATGGCAATGGGGCCCATCAGGTTGGCAACGGCCGTGTTGGAGGTAAGCTCCGACAGCAGCAGGGCCGTAACGGCAAACAACGTAAGGAACAGATACTCCGACGGATGACCGCCAAGGGCGCTGGTCAGGGACTCGCCTATCCACTGCGAAAGGCCGGTGGAGAACACCATGCTTCCGATGGCGAGGCCGCCGCCGAAGAGCAGCAGCGTACCCCAGTCGATACCGGACACGCCGTCTTTCCAAGAAAGCGTCATTTCCTTCTTCTTGATGTCCGTGGGCATAAGGAACAGCAGCAGACCGCCGACCATCGCGGCGATGGCCTCCGGGAAGTGGCTGTTATAGGCCTTCACAAAGCCGGCGTCGATGGCGTTGGGCGCAATGTTCTGGATGGCGCTGAGAATGCCGGGAAGAACCCATAGCACAACAGCCACAATAAAGGCGATAAGCGTATTCTTCTGGGCGCGGTTCCATCCGCCGAGCGAATCCTTTTTCTGCTGGATGAACTCCCGGGCGCCGTCGATGTGCTTCACGTCCGGCGGAAACATCTTCAACAGGACGAAATAGGTGACGATGAAGAACAAGACCATCGCAATGAATCCCCAGACCATCCAGTTGAAGAAGGTAATCTGCGGGGCCTCGGGGGCCAGTTCCCGGAGGAACCCGATCATAATGATATTAGGAGGCGTGCCGATGGGCGTGAGAACACCGCCGATGGAGCATGCATAGGCGGTCATCAGCATGAGGCCGGTGGCGAATTTGTATTTTTTAAGGTCGATTTCCTTCCCGTTCGCCGCCATCATCTCGCGGACGGCATCCAGAAGGCCGAGGGCGATGGGGAACATCATGGCCGCGGTGGCGGTATTGCTGATCCACCCGGACAGGA
>ERZ842401.1295-NODE-1295-length-36176-cov-21.117992_pt1 | contig 36176 bp, 23 predicted proteins | sample MGYA00521270_ERZ842401 | MGnify/ENA primary metagenome ERZ842401 (study PRJEB31892, sample SAMEA3878208) | bioreactor metagenome | biome: Moose rumen | place: Sweden | collected 2011-10 | study: EMG produced TPA metagenomics assembly of the PRJEB12797 data set...
TCCTCGTTAAAAAAGAAATCCTCCTTAGTAGGGTAGTCGGGCCAGATGTCTTCGATGGATTCGTAGATTTCGTTTTCCTCGTCGAGTTCTTCGAGATTCTCGATGACCTCTTCGGGGGCGCCGGAACGCTCGGCATAGTCTATAAGTTCTTCTTTGGTGGCAGGCCACGGTGCATCATCAAGGCTTGATGCTAATTCAAGGGTCCAGTACATATCAAAAAAGCTTTTTATGCGTTAGTTATCAACTATTTAACCCGACGTAACTATTGAATCGGGCCGCAAATATATACAAAAAATCAATACAATGAAATTATTTTGCTATTTTTGCAGTCCCTTTTTACAAAAAAAACTATTTCTATGGCATTCACGAGGATTGAGCAGTACGATGAGAAGGTAACGGAAGAGATCGCATCTCACGTTAAATCAATACTTTCCCTTATGGGCGAAGACCCCTCCAGGGACGGTCTCCTGAAGACTCCGGAGCGTGTTGCGAAGGCAATGCAATTCCTTACCCAAGGCTACTGGCAGGACGGCGGTGAGATTGTGAAGTCTGCCGTATTCGAAGAGGAATACTCTCAGATGGTGATCGTAAAGGATATCGAACTATTCTCCGTCTGTGAGCATCACCTGCTGCCCTTTATAGGCAAGGCCCACGTCGCTTACATTCCCGACGGCCGTATCACCGGCCTGTCGAAGATTGCCCGTGTCGTCGAGACCTACGCCCGCCGCCTGCAGGTCCAGGAACGCCTCACAGAGCAGATCCGTGACTGTATCCAGGATTCGCTGAAGCCGCTCGGCGTCGCCGTAGTCATCGAGGCGATGCATACCTGTATGTCTATGAGGGGAGTCCAGAAGTCAAACGCTATCACTACAACATCAGCCTTCTCCGGCGCCTTCCTGAGTTCAGAAAGGACGCGGAACGAATTCCTCCACCTTATAGGAAAATAATACCTGCGGCTCGCCCTTTATCCTTTACAGCAGTTTCTCGCTCCTTGCGATGAAGTCTGCGAGGGCCTTTCCTTTCAGCATTCCGTTTGCAAGCAGGGCGAGGTCCACGACCTGATGGAGTTTCTCGCAGGCGCGGCCGAAGGCCTGGACATCGGCCTTATGGGCATTACGGATTTCCTCACGGGCCTTACGCGCTGCGTCCTTTTCGGTCTCGGGGGCGTCAGAAGGGGCTTCTGCGGGCAGTTCGGCCTGCGGAGGTACATCGGCCTTCATAGACTCGAGAATTGCCGCTACAACGGGATTTTCGAGGTTTACGGTGATGTTGTAGGACTCCGGCATGGACCCATAGAAATTCATTCCGCCGCCAAGGGCGCTCATTTCGCGGTAACGGCGCATAAATTCGTTGCGGGTGATGAGCACAGGGCTGGCGTTTTCGCCAAGGTTGTCGCCGGTCACGTAGTAGTCGTTGCCTTCCGGAAGGACGGACTTCAGAAGGTTCTCAAGGTCGTAGCGGGCGTCTTCCTTCATCTCCGGTCTGATGCGGTCCTCCTTCGGGATAAGGTTATCGGTGGCATCGGAATCGACCCTGGCGCAGCGTACGTCGAGTTTCTGCTCCAGCAGATTCACGTAGTGTGAATCCAGCTCGCAGTCCATAAGAAGTACGTCGTAGCCCTTGTCCTTTGCCGCTTCGATGAAGGAGTACTGGTCCTCGGGCTGGGTAGCGTAGAGGTAAACGAGTTTTTTATCCTTGTCCGTCTGGGCGGGCTCAACGGCGGTCTTGTACTCGTCGAAGCTGAAGTACTTGCCGTCCACATTCTTCAAAAGGGCGAACTTCAGGGCTCTCTCGCAGAATTTCTCATCGGAGAGCATTCCGTACTCGATGAAGAGCTTGAGATTGTCCCACTTCTGCTCAAGTGCGGCTCTTTCGGTCTTGAAGATGTCCTCAAGGCGGTCAGCAACCTTCTTGGTGATGTAGGTGGAAATTTTCTTGACGTCAGCATCGCTCTGGAGATAGCTGCGGGAGACGTTCAGGGGGATGTCGGGGGAGTCTATGACGCCGTGGAGGAGTGTCAGGAAGTCAGGGACGATGTTGTCCACGTGGTCCGTCACGAACATCTGGTTGCAGTAGAGGGATATCTTGTTGCGCTCGATGGCGACGCGGTCCTTAATCTTCGGGAAATAGAGGATTCCGGTAAGGTTGAAGGGATAGTCCACGTTGAGGTGGATCCAGAACAGAGGCTCCTCGTTCATCGGATACAGAGCCCTGTAGAACTCCTTGTAGTCTTCGTCCTTCAGCTCAGAGGGAGCCTTGGTCCATAGCGGCTCGACCGCATTGATAACCTTGTCCTTGTCCGTATCGACATACTTTCCGTCCTTCCACTCCTGCTCTTTTCCGAAGATTACCGGAACGGGCATAAACTTGCAGTATTTCTCAAGGAGGAATGTGATCTTCTCTTTATGGGCAAACTCCTCCGAATCATCGTCAAGATAGAGCGTGATAACGGTTCCGCGCGTCTTCTTGTCGGATTTTTTCATCTCGTACTCCGGCGATCCGTCACAGGTCCACAGCACCGCTTCCGAACCTTCCTTCCAGGAAAGCGAGTCGATGGTAACTTTTTTCGAGACCATAAAGGCGCTGTAGAATCCAAGGCCGAAATGGCCGATGATGCTCTGGATCTGGTCCTTGTACTTCTCGAGGAATTCGCCTGCGGAGGAGAACGCAATCTGGTTGATGTACTTGTCAACTTCCTCTGCGGTCATACCGATACCCTCGTCTATGACCTTCAGGATCTTCTTCTTCTCATCCAGCTCGATGCTGACCTTGAGGTCACCGAGTTCTTCCTTGATTTCGCCGCTAAGGGCCAGAGCCTTAAGCTTTTCAGTCGCATCCACTGCATTCGCCACAAGTTCCCTCAGGAATATCTCGTGGTCGCTGTACAGGAACTGCTTGATTACCGGGAAAATGTTTTCGGTAGTTACGCCGATCTGTCCCTTCGTTGTGTTTGTCTTTGCCATATCGTTGTGTTTTTCGTTGTCGTCCGGTATATCCGGCAGGTCCGGGGCGTCCAGCCCTGGTCCGGTTCCATCACGCACAGGGACAAATAGCAAGCCATTTCGGCATTTCTGCCAAAATGTCATTTTGGGGAAGGGGCCGGAAACCGGCAGAGGGCTAGATGTGTCCGCCGCCTTCGGAGGCAAGTTCGTCGTCGACGCGCTTCTTCTCCGCCATCAGAAGGTCCAGCAGCCAGTCCTTCTGCTCGTCCACGAGGCCAAGGTCGCGGCAGGCGCTTTCGTACCGGCCGATGACGGCCTCCTGGTAGCGGTGATATCGCATAGACTTTCGGATTTCATCCTCGATGGTCTCGTGCTCTATTTCGTAGCTGTCCTTGTAGTACTCCTTGTAGACTTTTTCCGAGGTGTAGTGGATGCAGAAGTAGAACAGGCCGGAGGCCAGGATCACGATTCCGAGGATTCCGAGGGCGAGGGGAACCTTCTGGATAAGGCCAAGCATACCAAGGGTGGAGCCGACGAGGAATATTGCCAGGGCGAGCAGTTCGCTCCGGTGATTCTTAACTATTGAGGAAATCTTCATAATTCGTGAGAATGTTCGTGGTCCTGTTCTGAAGTATCTTTATTCGGTAGTCGTTTTCGGATTCCTTCGCGTCCATTGCCTTTTGGAAGGCGCGTCTGGTTGCGAGGTTCTGGTTATTCTTGCGGCGCATCTCGTCAAGATTCTGGCGGAGCTGCCATTGGCTCAGAAGAATTGCGAAGAAGGCGATTGCGAACATAACCAGGAAGCCAATCATAATCATCATCTGGTTTGCTGATTTAAGGCGCTGGGCCTCCTCGCGCAGAGCCGCGTTGTTCATTTCCGCATCCAGGATGGCGAGGTCTTCGTTCTGGACCTTGATATAGATGGAGTCCTTCTCCACCATAAGGCTGGAGAGTTCGCTGTAGGCTCCGTCATAGACGCCTTTGGAGGCGTAGATTCCGTGTTTTTGCCCGTGCCGGAGGATGGGCGTCGAAAGGGAGTCCGCCTTCGAAAGCGCTTCGTCGAAGAGTTCCCGCGTGATGCAGTAGTATATGTCCATCTGATGTCTCGTGTCCATATCGGTCTGCATCCTGTAGAGCGGATCCCGGAGGAGGTCCAAGTATGTCTCCGAGAACTTGTCCCATTTCTTTTGGGCGTAGAGCTGGTAGGCCCTGGTGAGCATTATTCGGATGTGCAGCGACGGGTAGAACTCTTCGTAGGCCGCTGCCATATCGCAGTATCGGGAACTTTCGGAGAAGTCCCTCATCTTGATGTATTCCTGGGCAATGAGAAGGTAGAGGTTCGGAAGGTCCTGTTCCTGGGATGCTTCGCGGGAGCACTTCACAGCCTTCTTAAGATTGACCGCCGCGAGATAGGAATTCGAGCGGTAGCTCTGTATCAGGCCTATTATACGGTATGCGTACATCTTTCCGATGGCCTTTTTCTCCGCATTGGAGCGGCGCTCCATCTCGCGGGCTTCGAGCATCGCGTCAGAGGAGCGGCCTATATGGACAAGATACTCGCAGTACTCGTGGAGGACTGCGTAGCGGAAGGCGCTGGCGTCCTTCCGCCCGTCGGTGAGATCCTTTATCTCCGCGACAGCTTCGTCCATCCTTGGATAGTCCCCTTCAGCGAAGCGGACGGGGAACTCCAGCGAAAGGCCCAGGCATTTGAGCTTGTAGCTGTCTTTCGCTGCGCCTTCGCTATAGAGCGAGTCCGCAAGGTGGAGGTTGGACGGGGCGAACTGCTGCATACGCCCATACGCGTAGCGCTGGAACGTGTCCGGGTCCACCCCGAGGCGGTTCACAATCTGCCCCCGTGCGAAGACGCACACATAAAGCAGCAACGCAGCGGCAATCAGCCGCCGGAAGGCAGAACCGAATCTGGAAAGCAGCATAGGCCTATTTCTTCTTAGCCTCGACAATCTGCAGCTGGGTGACGACGGTGGAGAGGAGTTTCTCCATAATGATGGGCTTCATGATGAAGTCGTTCGCGCCCACGTTGAAGCCCTTTATGACATCTTCATTAGAGTTGAGGGCAGATAGAATAACTATCTGGATGTCAGCCGTCTCGGGATTTTCGCGAAGTCTCTGGATAACCTCGAAGCCGTCGATTCCGGGCATCATCAGATCCAAAAGGATAAGATCCGGTTTCAGCTCCGCGACAGCATCCAGGGCGAGTTGTCCGTTCGCCGCGGTACGCATTTTAAAATTGAAGCGGGAGAGCATTTTCTGGACAAGCAGGAGATTAAGCGGAATGTCGTCAACTGCCAGTACATTGAACATCGAATAGTCGTGGTCCTGTGCGTAGAGGGGAGTCATATATTCTATTATTGGTTGTCAGAATTCTCGGGGGGAACTACCGGAACGGCAAACTTGAAACGTGCGCCTCCGGCATTATATGTCGTGTCCAGCCACACTTTCGCGCCCATTCTTTGCGCGATATCCCGGCATATGGAAAGCCCGAGGCCGGTGCCCTGGACGAATTCGTTGAGCTTTGCAAAGCGCTCGAAGATCTTTTCCGCCTGGTCCGCCGGGATGCCGGATCCGGTGTCAGTGACGGTGTAGGTCACATAACCGGGGGTTTCTGAAAGCGAACTTGACAGGCATATTTCGCCCGAAGGGGTATGCTTGCAGGAGTTGGTAAGGAGGTTGATAAGAATCTGCTGGACGCGGCGGGGATCCGTACGGAAGGTGAATGGTTTCGTAGATTCAGGGGAGTAGTACATACGGACGCCCGGTTGGAGTCTGTGCTCGGAAGAGGAGATTGCCGCTTCTGCCATAAATCCAACCTCGCCGTCCTCATAGGTAATCCTGTACATTCCGGAGTCCATTGCAGATGCATTCAGGATATCATCCAGCAGCATCGTCAGCATCTTTGTATTGTTGATGATATGGCCGGCGAATTCATCCTTTTCCTCCGGGGAGAATGAGCCGTCCGGAAGCGACAGCAGCTGTGAGAAGCCTACAATTGCATTCAGCGGGGTACGGACCTCGTGGCTCATATTCTGGACAAAACGCGTCTTCGCTTCATCCGCCATACGTACCTTTTCGTTGGTTTTCCGGAGGTTTATTATATAGAGACTTGAGAATACGAGGGCGCTCACGAGAATTACGAGTATCAGCGCCATGACCAGGATAGTGACGCTACGGATACGCTTGGACTGCTCATCCACCCGGGCGGAAAGGATATTGTTTCCGAACCGTGCGTCCATCTCCGTAATGCGAACTCCGTTTGCGCTCGCAAGTTTTGACTCCAGAATATACACAATCTGACGTTCCAAAAGGAATGCAGCCTCCGTTTCACCGTACTTTTCCGCGATGTTTGCTATGAACCTTAGTTCGCGGAGCCTTACGCCCATACCCTCGGTGTTGATCTCAGGGATCTTATCCTTGTCTTCATTATATATTATATTGTCAAGGTCCTGGAACACCGTGGGCGCAGTGGCACTGATCTGAGTTATGAGCCTGTCCGAAAGACAGTAAGCCTTGGCTTTCTCATACCCCTCGATGTCCATGTCGTACGCCGCCATCTTCGCCCTGTGGTACTGGACCCTCAGGGTGTCCAGATGCTGTTTTGCGTATTTCTCAGCAAGGTCTATGTTGATAACGACGGAATCATTGCCGATAGGATATGTGTCAGCGAGGTCGCAGTACAGGCGGCAGATGGACTGCCGCTTGATTGTAGGGTCGTCGGTTTCTTCATACATCTTGAGGGCCATCTTGATGTACGGCTTGGAGGATACGTAATCCGCCTGGGCTACGTACATCTGAATCAGGTACCTGTAGCCCATCCACACTCCGTACGGCTCGTTGTTCCTGATTGCAGTCTCCTGCATCTCATTCACGAGCTCAAGGGTTCTGATTACCTTGTCCTGATTGTAATAGAAGTTCTCTACTATGTCGTAGGCGTAGTAGTAGTACTGGATATAGCCGTGCTTCCTGGAGATTTGCTTGAGCTCCTCCATCCTCTGGAGAACCTGTTTTTCCTCTTCTTCAGTTGCCTTGCGGCCCGCTACGGCCCGCGTGCTGGATTTCAGCCTTTCAACGTAATGGAGCGTTTCCGCTTTTGTGTCTTTTTTCTCAAGCGCGGTGGAGAGGAGCCTCTGGTTTACTTCCTCAGCTTTGTCGAGGTCCCGGAGGGATAACAGCGACTCAACCTCGCGGAAAAGCCCGTAGCATTCGTCATCGATCCCGTAAGCGTTGTCCTGGGCCCACGACGGGACTGCCAGCATCATGCCGACCACTGTCACGATTGCCCATACGCCAGCCTTGAGCGCCCTGCTTACAGCCCATATGCCCCTCCGGAGTCTCATAAGCCCAAATATAGAAATTTTTGGGGAATAATCAAATCAGACCTTGTGCGCCTGTGTCGGCAAAGAGCTTAGTTCTCCCTGATCTGGACGTTCTTGATTTCCCAGGTTCCTGCACGGGAGTCCGTTGATGTGTAGTCGAACATCAGCCGGAAATCAGTGGTGAGATAAGCGGCTGGAATATCTACGGAGGTCTTGATGTAAATCCAGTTAGAACCGGCGGGATAGAACTTGATTGTCTGTTTCTCGGACCAGCTGGATCCTCCGTCAGCGGAGAATCTGACTCCTACGTCGCCGGCCATAAGCGTCTTCGCATCCGCGATGTCTTCTTCTGTGGCGGTGTTGTAGAAATAGTTTCCGCAGTGATAGAAGTACAGAGTTGCACCGTTGGAGCAGGAAAGGTCTATTGACTTGGAAGCAAGCTGGGCGTGGGATGCATAGCATTGCTCGTGATAATCGGTGACATATCTTCCCTGTTCATCATCCCAGGTGGTGGTGGGTTCTTCCGTGGAACCGTATCCGGATGCCGCAAGACCGAAGCCTGCCTGTGTTTGGAAGTTGTAGTACGGGTACCATACGTGACGGCTCCGATAGTCGGTGCCGGCGTTGTATGTCGTCCAGGTATTGAACAGCGCCGTCTTGTCAGTACCAGCGGTGTATGTGGCTCCGTCAGTAACCTTTTCATAGTAGAGGGTGTAATCTCCTATGGTCGGTCCAAGGAAACTCTCCTCGTGATAAATCGTACCTGATTCTGCAGATGCGGAAACGATCTGGATATCGTAATTGATGGACCTGGAAGTCCCGGCAAAACTGCCGTTGTCGGAGGCCGTCGCTGTTGCGGTGACAGTAACGATGCCGGCAGACAGGCCCCTGACAGTCACATACTTGTTTGTCTCAGCATCAGTTTCATCAATTGAGACAAGGCCGGAAGGGCTTGTGGTATAAGAGATGGAAATCGTCCCGGAATAGCCGTCGGCACAAGTGCCCACCGCGATTGGAGCCTTGATGGTGCTTCCAACCTTGACGATATATGTGGGCTCATTATACCAGTTCACGGTCAGACCGCAAGGCGTTCCGCTTGTTACGTTCACGGTATACGAGTCCGAATCTCCGGTATAACTTCCGGTCTCAGCAAGGATTGCGGTAATTGTCGCTGTTCCGGCAGCGACGGCCGTAACTTTACCGGAAGAGTTCACCGTTGCGACGGATGTATTCGAAGACACGTAGGTTATATCGCCTCCGGAGTTTCCGGTAGCGGCGACGGTCTGGCTTTCACCTGCAGCGAGCTGGAGTCCGTAATAAGGGAATTCAACTTCACCTGTTAGTTTGTCGTTGAGGAACGAGTCCCTGTTTGTGTACTCGTTCTCTACGTCGTCGTAGGGGTAGTAGTAGTTGTTTTCGTCGGCGGGGAATACCCATACCGTTGTCGCACTCGCATCCTGCAGGGTCTTGAAGTAGCAGGAAAAGGTCTTGATACCTGCAATATCGGCATCAGCGGCCATATATTCGGACCAGGAGATAGCGCGGCGGTAGTAGTAAGTATTTTTGGTTTCGTTTCCGGGAATCTTGGACTTTCCGGTAATAACGGTCAGGGCCTCGTTTGCACCGTCAGCAAGGGCCTTGGGGTAAAGGTTGTTCGACTCCTGTTCGATGTAGAAGTACATCGGGAACCTGTACTCTGTAAGGCCGGAGGGAATTGAGAACTTGAGTTCACACTCCGTGTTCTTTGTTCCGGCTACGACATCCTGCATATCCACAGTGAGTGACATAGGACGGCGGAGCGTAATGTTGACCGTGCGGGTTAGTCCGGCCGCGTTCTTAAAGACGATGGGCTGTTTCCATACCTCACCGGGCTGGAGACTGGCCGCATCCTGGATGTTCATCGTTACCTTTCTCCATCCGGAGTAATCGCCGGAGGTCTCATCTGAGCCGGAGATAGTGATGTCGCTGTCGTCCGCAACGATATTGTTACCGCTTGTCGCCTCCCGGATTTCAGCCGTAATCGTTCCGTTGTCATCCTGGGTAAAACCGTCTCCCTTACGGCTCTTCACATACATTGTAAGGGTTGTCCCGTAGGTAATCAGGATGTCGGTTTGACTGATATAGAGACGGCTGTCGTCGTTGGCGATATTGGTGAGTTCCTGGGCAAGTGTTGAGGCCTCGAAGTTGTTGAGCGCGATGCTGTTGATGGCGTCGTATACCGTAGAACTGCCCTTTCCGGATACACCCGTGATGTTAAGGGTATACTGGAAATTACGGAGAAGGTTGTAGTATTCGTTGCCGCCGGCTGTATTATAGACAAAGTCAGCCTTATAGTAGTACAAGTTCGTCGAGCCTCCCTCCGTATAATTTGCCTTCAGGATAATGAAGGGGTTGCGGTCAGGCCTGTAGGAACATTCGTAGAGGTAATCAGGATCTGCCGGATCGATCCACGGCACATTGTCGGTCCCGGAAGCGTCATAGTATGAACTATTGTCATCATAGGCGATGGTAGGAGGCATAAAGCCGTAGTAGTTCAGACTCGTTGTCAGGAAGGAGTAAGGGCTGTCTTGAGTGGAGGCGGTTACGAAATCCGCAAAACGGTTGAAATTAATCTGGATATTTCCGTCTACGGGGATGTAGTCAACCGTATTGTTGTTGAACGGTGCGATTGTTCCGTAAACAGGGGTATCGAAAACCTTGAAGCCAAGAATCTCGAAATTATCAACGTCATCGGCTGTCTTTACCTTTACCTTGGCAAAGTTCCGGATCATCTTGATATTGTGGAAATTCGGATCATCGGCGGAACTCTCCATAATGGCCGTAACGTGAATTCGGCCCCAATAGGCAACAACCTCATTTGTGGTTACGAGATCGTGAACGAACGTGGCTTCGTCCATCATATTGACAGTCCCGGATTCAAGTGAGGCGATAGGTTCGCTCGTTGCAATGAAATGGATATATCGGTCGCCCTGGGAAACAGTCCCAAGTTCAACGTGGAACTGGGTAAGGTAGTTAGTCGCCTTGCTTCCGCAGGGGAAACCGGCGTCAGGATTGGACGGATGGCTCTGGGTTCCCGGCTTTGCCTGGGCTATTTCGTACAGAATATCGCCGGCGTTGAATACGGCAAGATAAAGACGCTTGACCTCAGGGGTTTCGGTGAAAGCCTTTGTCCCCCAATTCATATCATTTATGGCAGGAAGGCAGAGAGAGCCGTCAATTACTACTGTATCTCCGGATTTCGCCTCAATATCCGGCGTATCCCCGGAGAATTCTTCTTCGCGGACGCAGGCAATTGCCAGAAGGGCTGCAAATGCCCATAAGAATATGTATTTCGCAGTCTTCATCATCAATAATCTGTATTATGTCCGTTAGGATGATAAACGCCGGTAGATGCGGGTTCATCGCCCCAATACCATAAGTCGTAAACGAATCGGCAGGATTGTTTGTCGGTTTTTGACACCTCACGGAACTCGATAGAGTCGCCGCTGGTAGGAATGTAAACCTGTCTTCCGCTTCCCACCCAATATGTGGATCCTTCAGCGAACAGGTTAGGAATAGCGCCGTCTCTCTGACGGGCGACGATAAATGCAACTTCCGCTTCGGAAGGCAGTCTCCATCTTCCGGCTGGATACCCGGCTTCCTGATAGGTCGCTCCTCGTTTGACGGCGTAATCAAAAGTCACGCTGTAAGTAGTCAACATTGCATTCAAGGCGGAGCAAACGATAAACCTTGGTGCAATTATATTTCGGTCGTCCTCATTCTGTGACGTAATGAGAATGTTTTCCGGATCCGTCCAGGCCCTTGTATAACCGGTCGTTCCGCTTTCGTTGTACAGATACTGCCTGAAATTGTCGGTATCATTCCAGGAATTTGCTCCGTTATAATGTGTGGAGGACGGAACTCTGGGATCACCGATTCTGTAGGTATACGGAGATTCTCCGGTCACTTTATAGGTATTGTTGCTGTCGTTGAACGATGTAATATTTATTATACTGGTATAGAACGTAGTAGAAATACCTCCGGAGAAGGAGCCGGTACCCTCGATGACAGAGCCGTAGCCGGAATCCGGGGGCAATATGATGCAACCATTCGCAGAACTGTGATTGCTATACAGTGTCGCAGACCGGGAGTAGTAATACGTTGTTCCGCTACTGGTATAAGATCCTCCGAAAGACGAACCTGCAACTTTTGCAAAGTATCCGTTCACAAATACATCTCCATAAACCGCCTGCCGGACCAGGTTGATGGACGGAATCTGCTCAAAGGTAATATCTTGAGTGGCTCCGTCTTCATTGGTAATGGTCGCATAAACCTTTACGGAAGAATACTGGCCGGAAAGGGAATGATACATCGTAATCAGACCAGGGGTGCTCTTACTGATTGTGAACGAGCCGGCGGCGTTGCTGATAGTCTGAGTATCCGCAGTGATTGTCGTTGAAGTCGTTATGGTCTGTTTGGGAGAAGCCTGTGAGTTGTCGTAGTATTCCAGCTTGGTGATCCTGACAGAGGTCAGGGGAGAAGATGAAACATAGGTGTAGTAGGCGGTCTCCACGTTGTTCAGGGTAATATTGGGATTATCGACAACGAGATATTTGTAGGTAACAAGCTCTCCGGGAACGATTCCCTGTCCGCCGCCTTCCGCCGTCTCATTCATCCAGTCGAGCACTACATAGTCAGCCGAGGTTATGATAACCGTTTCCTCCTTGTCAGCCCCGCCAAGGGAACTGATGGTTACGAAGGTGCGGTAATAGTGGTTTGGCTCGAATTTCAGTCCGACAAGGTTAGGGCTTAGCTGGTAACTCTTCCAGATATAACCGGTTGAGCCTTTGATTCGCCAGGGAATCCGGAAAACGTAGTTTGCCGCATAGTCACTGAGGTCCGTCCAGGTGGAAGGATAAGAGTAGAACGGGACGTGGGTGAATTTATAATCTTCCATTCCCGCAATCCTGTATTCAGCGGCCAGAGAGTCTACAGCCCTGTAAGAGGTATTGATATAGTCGGAGGCCTGCACTGTGTAGCTTCCGTCAACTTTCCCTCTCTTTACTCCGTTCGCCATCATTATCTGGACACCGGCGTCCAGAACCGGTTCCCACTCCTCATTTGATTCGTCGATGAATGTCTTTGGAATCTTAAGGAACAGCTGGATCTTCGCTGCGGAACGCTTGACGTGGATTCGCCCGGATGCGGAACGAATCTCGCTTTCGGTTGTAAGGGTAACAGTCTCGGGCTCTTCCGAATGCATCACGAAACTTTCCTGTACGGTTTGGGCGGAAAAGTCGTTTTCAACCACGAGTTCTTTCAGAATATCAACGGAAGTATTGGCCCCGTAACTCAGGGGCGCATTGCATATCGCATATACCTGACAGGTTCCGGATGTCGTACTGCCGAACATCCTGACAGCGTCCGCATCCGTAAAGAAGACTTTGATCTTATACACGGTGCTGTCTCCTTCCGCAACAGGGTCCGCTCCTCGTCCGAGAGCGACAAAAACGGCGTTCTCATCTGTTTTTCCGTCGGGGTAGAAGAAGCAGTCGACGCTTTGGACAAGGTTTTCATTATATAAGGTATCCCCCCGTTCGGTGGCCTTTGTAACAGCGATGCCGGGGTGAATATTGCCGATGGTAAGCTCAATGCAGTGGTCCGGAATGCCAGTCTTGGTTTCCGGCTCCGTCGCAACGCAGGCTGCAAGGAGCGAGATTGCCAGAACGGCCATCACAAAGTATGAAGTTTTTCCTTTCATCGTTCCTTTAGTTTGCGTTTTGTACTATTGTCCATTCGTTGACTCCCTGAAGGGTCACCAGGTTAAGAGCCGCCGTGACCTCGTTATTGGAGTCTATGTAGTAGATTCTCAGTTTAGCGCGGCTTGTAACCGTGGAAGAACTGTTGACAGCCTTGACATAGATGTAATTGGTTACCGCAGGGTCGATGCCGTGCCGGATTGAGGTAACCCTGTTTCCGTTTCCGTCAAGGAGGAAGTTTCCGTTTTCATCGGTGAAGCCAAAGGCGGCATCACCCACGAGGGAAGCCTGCCAGGCTATGTACTTTCCGGTACCCAGCCTGAAATAGAACTTGCCCATCCGGTTGTTAATGTAAACATTTCCGCTCGCGTCTGCATAATCGATGTATGCGGAGTCATATGTAAGCCCCTGGAGGACGTCGTTAATGTTCGAAGTATAGTCAAACAAGGTCTCCTCCAGTTCCCAGGGGCGGGGGACAACGTCGAGTTCGATCTTGTCTCCGGCAAGGATAAGATTGATGGTGTATGCGCGGCCTCCAAGGAAAGGAGTGACAATTTCACCCGACAGTGATGGAGAATTGTCATCGTTGTAGTTTACAGTGGCGCTGGAAAGAGTCGGGTTGCTTAAAACCCACTCCCCGATGAGATGATCCGTCCAGCCGCTATAGCTGCCGTAAGTCCAGGCGCCCCAAGTCCCGCTGATATTGTTCCATACTTCGGTGAAGGTGAAATCGGATTCAGAACTAGGGGTAGTGGTTGACCCTCCAGATGTTCCATAACGCCATCTCCTCCTCGTCGCTGTTCTGGTTTTCGTCAGGGTCCTTTCAACATTACGCGTCCTCATTTGATCCGTCGTGCGCGACTCGCCGCCGTTTATTGTTCCTTGAACGTTCAGAAGGTGGTATTTCAAGTTCACCTTGATTCTGTCCGCCGCTGTATCCGGGTTTTTGGGGATTGCGTACAGGAAATACCCGCCCATAAGATCCGTAGGGTCTTCAGTTACGCCGGTATACAGTGAGTAATTGCTTTCCACGGTGGATGCGCTAACGTACCGGAGGGACTGGGTCAATACATTTGAATCATCCAGGACATATTCCGGGTCAGCGCCGGAGAATGTTGTTACATCTTCCCAGGAAGAGCTGTAAGCAGAGGCGTTGTCAAGAGCAAGCTTCCCCGTCTTGTTAAAGCCCTTGAATGACACTTTTTCTATAAGGTATCGTTTTCCTTCCGTACTGTAGGTCGCTGTCCGGGATTCGGTATTTGTCCTGTGCTGTTCTTGAATGAAAGATTCTCTCTGAGTCCAAGTCTGAGTACATCGGTAATCACGGTAATAATCTCTTGAAGATGAGTCGTAAGTCCAATTGTTACTTAACGCGCTGATGGATGTGCTGATCTGCGGATCATCAACACTCGTAACCGCATCATCAGTTGTCGGAGCAGGATCTCCGGCAGAACCGTTTGTCGTTGTCGTACTGCCTGCCGACAGGAATGTTCTGATCTCACCGCTGAGCGATCCTCTGACGGAAAAACCAACCTTCGCCAGCGCGTGCCTGAAATGCATATCCACAGTTCCGACCGGATCGTAACTGTCCTGTCCGACATTCTTATGGGTAAGACCGGAAGTGTTTGTCCCCCAGAGAAGGTCCTTCTGGCCTTCGAGTTCGCTTACCGACAGATTCTGGGCAACGTAGTCGTCGTATTTGATTGTAGGGACAGTCCCGGTTGTGTCAATCTTGTCGTTCCAGAAGTCGTAAGGAGCGTATGCGAAGAAGGAAAGCTTGTCGGAGGCTGAACTGGGCCAGAATTCAGTGTTTCCTTCGTGTTTCCAGGCTGTGTCATAGTAGAAACGGCGGTTCAGGAATACGATGCCGTAATCCTTCTCCCCGGTTGCGGAATCATATGCGGGGTCTGTGTAGTGGATCGAGGAGAAATCGTGTTCTCCGGTATAGTAAGCATATACCCCGAACCCTCCGGTCTTGAGGTCTTCTGTGTCGATATCAGGAATGTCTGAGGCGGCTTTGGTGGGCTGCCAGTCAGGATCATTCACAAGATACGGTGTAACCGTTACCGGGACATTGCCCTGCCATTTCTCCCCGAACCTCTCCGGGAAATCTTCCCTTCGACAGGAGGAGGACAGGACCGCAGCTCCGAGTACCGCTGTCACCGCTATGTATTTAAATATCTTGTCCATAGGCCCTTACTGTTCCATAATGACGTCATCTCCGGCAACGACCCAGTCGATGACATCGGCTTCGATGTTGATCTTCTTGAGGTTGAGGGTAATGACGTAATTGTATATCTTTCCGGCCTCCCACCCCGTTACGGTGTAAGTAGTAAGAGGAGCGGAAAGGGTATTGTTTTTATACTCGTAGAATTCCCCCGTTGCTCCCTTTGCCCTCTTCACATCGAAGTTTACCTCTATAGTCGCGCCCGTGAAGAAGGTGTGGGGAATCATAAGGAGGATGTTTTTGGTAATGAGAGAGGATTCATCGGAGGGATCCAAGTAGCATACGTCCGCCTTTACGCCCGAGGTGAGGCTGGGACGGCTTGCTGAGAGACCGCCGACCGGCCACGTCGGGGTAATGGGCACGCGTCCGGTGTCAGCATCTTTCGAGGCGAAGTCGGGAACCGGAATGCACTGTCCGAATACGGCAACGTTATTGAACATTATGTAGTTGATCTTCACATCGACATCGTCGTTGCCGGACTTGTCAAAATTTACACTTTTGATACGTACCTGACTGAGTGCGTGATGGAAGAAGAACTTGACTTTTCCGTTGGTAGTTCCGGTGAGTCCCTTGCTGTGATCGGAGGTCCAGACGGCCTTGCTCTGGTCAAGGCAAAGGTCTGACACCATAAAGTCGACCTGGTTTTCAGCAGCGTCCGGGACAGTGTAATAGAAGCCTACAAGGCCCTCTCGTTCGTATGTCTTGTCCAGAAAAGACTCAACTATCGTTCCGGCAGCAGGTACGCCGTCAGCAATACCGGGGTTGTACGGATAGTAGGCAAAGAAAGAAATCCTGTCGTATTCGTTCCGGGGCCAGAATCTGGAGTTTTCATAATCGTATGTATAGTAGCCGCCGTCTTCAGAAATTGATATACCTTCGTTGTAGAAGAGGTTGGGGGTGTTGTCATTCTTTCCGTCCTGCCATCCTCCGGCCTTTGTGGTACCCCCTTCTTCGTACTGGGGATGGAAATACCCGAAGACGCCGAAACTCTTTTCCGATTGCAGGTGTGTAGAACCGCTGCTGATGTAGTAATCCGCATCTGCCTTAGTCGCAGGTATGCCGGCGCGTAAGGTGTACCAGGTAAAATCAATGGGGACGTCCTCTGTGAGAGGGTCGCGGTCGATTTCGTTCTTAATGCACGATGACGATACGGCCGCCACCGTGATGGCTGCAGCCAGAAGCGATATGATGCGTTCCTTTGTCATTGTCTAGTCTGAAACAGAAATGTCTGATCCTGCAGAGGTCCAGGTGTCGTCCACAACATCCTCAAATTCTATTCTGTCGAGTCCTGCAGAAATCTTGTAAATGTAATGGTGACCGGACTCCCAGGCGGTGACGCCGTACTGTTTGGCCGGATCCGCGTTGGTGTTGTCGTAAAGCTTCACGGAGAAGCTGTCTCCTTTGTAAACGATGGGATCCGGATGATCTGGATCCGACGATGCAAAAGTAATGTCGTAGTTCAGCGTGAAGGTCGCGGAGGAACTTATGTCCTGAGGTATGACCAGAAGGCGCAGGAGAGTAGCCTCGTCCACGTCGAGATCATTCTGGCTGATGGTATATTCGCTGCCTTGACCGCTCCAGACATACGGGGTTGTCGCAGGGTCCTCGAGCGTTCCGGTCTTCTTGATATTCGTCAGGGACAGGGTATTCAGTTTTGCTCCTGTTCCTTCGGCAAGCTTGAATTCCACGAGCGAGAGCGCGTGCTTGAATGTAAGGGTGACTTCTCCGTTTGTGAGGTATCCGTAGTTCCAGGTATCGCCGCCCTCATCGTGGCCCATTGTCCTGTAAATATCCTTGACCGGGACGCAGAACATAAGGTCAATCTGGTCGTCAGGGTTTTCCTGCTGTGTGAAGGTGATTTTTGGAAGCCCGGTTGAGACGTTGTCGTAGGCGGTGGTGGTTCCGGCTCTGTAGAGGTTCAGACCCGTAGCCCCATAAGGGTAGTATCCCCAGAAGGAGAGTCTGTCTATGCCATCGCTTGTGGCACCGGCACCGTATTCGTTGGGCCAGTACTTTACGGGAGAGTAGGTCCAGCTTCCGTCATCCTGCTTCTCGACAAGCTGGTCGTACATAAAGTCGGGGATGTTGTTCGCATCCGTTGCAAAAGTGCAGTTGTCGTGGTAGAAACCATATACGGAAATCTGGGCTCCGGCAGCGAAGTTCGATCCCGGGGCTACATAAGAAGCTCCTGCCCTCGTTGCGATGCGGCGCTGGCCGTACGTGGAGAACACGACGGGAACTCTGTCTTCGCTGTCCTTATGCTCGTCCTTAAGGCAGGAAGGGACGAGCAGCAGAAGTAGCGCTAGAGGAGCCAGGTATGTACGGTTTCTTGACATAGTTTCTTTTGTTTGGAACCCCTCCGTCCGGTCAGGGCCGGAGGGATTGAGGGTATGGGGATTAGCTGTTGTTGACAGGGAGATCGACATCGTTAGCAGCGCCGTCGGTCCAAGTGGAGACCTCGGTAACATCGAAGCTTACGTTGGTAAGTCCAAGCTTGACAAGAACGTCATACTTGTAACCGGCGTCGAAGGTGATGGCAGCGGTGCTGGTCTTCTTGATGACCTGCTGAACGGTGCTGTAGCCTCCGTTGAGAGCTGCATCTTCGGTGATAACCCAGTAGTTGGCGGTGATTACGTACTTTCCGGAAGCAATCTCGCCGGGGATGATCATCGGAGACTTGTCCTCATTGAGGTACTGAGCGGTTTCGGTAACATCGAAGCCAGTCTTTCCGTTAACAGTGGTGGTGGCGGAGAAGGAAGCCGCGTCGAAAGTAACGACGGTCTCGCCGGTCTTGCTTGCCCAGTTAGGTGTTGCGGTAGCGCTGTCAATGGTGAGGACACCGCTCTTGGTTCCGTCAGCGCTCATCTCGAGGCTCTCGAGGATGATCTTGGTGTTGGAGTCAAGGTTTGCAGTGGTGGGAGCAACAGCATCGACAACGGCCTGGACCTTGATGCCAAGCTTTGCAAGAGCGTGCTTGAAGGTGAAGTTGATGGTACCGGTGATGGTCTGCTTTGTCTGGTTGAGGACAGGGGTAGCCCAGAGGAGGTCGATCTGCTGTTCAGCCTTGGAAGGGACGGTGAAGGAGATGGTAGGGGCACCTGCTGCGGTGTTAGCGGAGATCGCGGTGATACCCTGACCAGCTGCAGGGACAGTGTTCACGGAAGCGGTAGCAATCTGGGGAGCATAGGCATAGAAGCTGAGCTTGTCAGTGATCGTTCCGGTCTCAACAGTGGTGCTGTTCTGTCCGTTAGGCCAGTACTTCAGAGGAGTGTACTCCCACTTTGCAGGGTAGAGGGTAGTGTTAGCGCTGTCGTTGTACTTAACCTGCTGGTTGTACATAAAGTTCGGGGTGTCAGTAGAAGCCCAGTCGTTGTTGAGGGTGTAGTAAGCGAACACACCGAAACCGTCAGTGGAATTTTTGAGGTTGGCGGTAGTGATGTCGCCGTAAGTAGCTCTGGTCTGTGCGGCGTTGCCGGCATAGACACCGAAGGTGAGGACGTTCTCATCGCGAGTGTTCTCGAAGGTCTCGACTTTCACGCAGGAAGCGGTGAGAACGAGAGCAGCTGCTGCTGCGAGGATCATTGAAGTTTTCATAAAGCTTTGTGAATGTTTAATTGTTAATATTTTCATTTTTTTTTCTTTTGTTTGGAACCCCTCCGTCCGGTCAGGGCCGGAGGGATTGAGGGTATGGGGATTAGCTGTTGTTGACAGGGAGATCGACATCGTTAGCAGCGCCGTCGGTCCAAGTGGAGACCTCGGTAACATCGAAGCTTACGTTGGTAAGTCCAAGCTTGACAAGAACGTCATACTTGTAACCGGCGTCGAAGGTGATGGCAGCGGTGCTGGTCTTCTTGATGACCTGCTGAACGGTGCTGTAGCCTCCGTTGAGAGCTGCATCTTCGGTGATAACCCAGTAGTTGGCGGTGATTACGTACTTTCCGGAAGCAATCTCGCCGGGGATGATCATCGGAGACTTGTCCTCATTGAGGTACTGAGCGGTTTCGGTAACATCGAAGCCAGTCTTTCCGTTAACAGTGGTGGTGGCGGAGAAGGAAGCCGCGTCGAAAGTAACGACGGTCTCGCCGGTCTTGCTTGCCCAGTTAGGTGTTGCGGTAGCGCTGTCAATGGTGAGGACACCGCTCTTGGTTCCGTCAGCGCTCATCTCGAGGCTCTCGAGGATGATCTTGGTGTTGGAGTCAAGGTTTGCAGTGGTGGGAGCAACAGCATCGACAACGGCCTGGACCTTGATGCCAAGCTTTGCAAGAGCGTGCTTGAAGGTGAAGTTGATGGTACCGGTGATGGTCTGCTTTGTCTGGTTGAGGACAGGGGTAGCCCAGAGGAGGTCGATCTGCTGTTCAGCCTTGGAAGGGACGGTGAAGGAGATGGTAGGGGCACCTGCTGCGGTGTTAGCGGAGATCGCGGTGATACCCTGACCAGCTGCAGGGACAGTGTTCACGGAAGCGGTAGCAATCTGGGGAGCATAGGCATAGAAGCTGAGCTTGTCAGTGATCGTTCCGGTCTCAACAGTGGTGCTGTTCTGTCCGTTAGGCCAGTACTTCAGAGGAGTGTACTCCCACTTTGCAGGGTAGAGGGTAGTGTTAGCGCTGTCGTTGTACTTAACCTGCTGGTTGTACATAAAGTTCGGGGTGTCAGTAGAAGCCCAGTCGTTGTTGAGGGTGTAGTAAGCGAACACACCGAAACCGTCAGTGGAATTTTTGAGGTTGGCGGTAGTGATGTCGCCGTAAGTAGCTCTGGTCTGTGCGGCGTTGCCGGCATAGACACCGAAGGTGAGGACGTTCTCATCGCGAGTGTTCTCGAAGGTCTCGACTTTCACGCAGGAAGCGGTGAGAACGAGAGCAGCTGCTGCTGCGAGGATCATTGAAGTTTTCATAAAGCTTTGTGAATGTTTAATTGTTAATATTGTTTGTTTTCGTTTTTACATTGGAATCTCTACTGTTTCTCCCTGTTCCCATTCATCGACATTTACGTCGAATCCGCCTCCGTCGCTTCCGGCCGGCGGAACGTCCGGAAGTACGACGTCGGGATCCTCCCAGGTCCCCAGCTCGAGGTCAAGTACGAGATTGATACCGTGGACACCCATCTCGATGTTGAACTTATTACCAACCTTGAACTCGAAGTCGCGGGTAGTCGTGCGGTCAACGAGTTGACAGCTGAAGTTGAAGATATTTGCGTTGGGATCCCTGAGGGCAAGGTTACCGGAAATGCTTCCGGGGAGGCCCAGCGTACGGACGCGTCCTTCGACGTAACCCTTTGTCGGGTCAATGTCGTCGATGTGCTTGCTCCAGACGTCGGAATCCATCAGCTGCACGGTCTCGTTATCGGAGGCGCGGTCAGCGGAAATGAGGAATCCGTCTGCGAGCCCGTCCATTGAGGCGCGTGCGGAGTAGAGGTTATATATATTCTGGATGTGGACCTTGACGTTAAGTTCGCACACCACGTTATATGCAATGCCGTAAATGTGGTAGGTGGCGCCATCCAGGGCGACCTTAGCCTTTGCAGCGGCGTCCCTTGTGCTGTCATCGGAGGCGGAACCCTTTGTCTGGGCGGCTTTGGTCTTGGTTTTCCAGTCCGCATAGAGGGCCTGGTAGTCATCGACCATTTCCTCGGTGATCTCGAATTCGTCAATGAGGGCGATTCCGAGGTCCTCAGGGGCGACTGCGACAGCTGCAGGATCGATGCCGGCGCGGGAGACCTTGCTCTTATACCAACCGGACTTTGTCATTGTGAGAGTGGCTTCCGCTGTGGAGAAGTCGTTCATATTCATAAAGCTGTAGGTCCAGAACTCTTCAGGGGTCTGGTTCATCACGAAGCAGCGGAAGTGCCCTACGGGGAGATCAACCTCCGTGGAGTAGATTTCGGAGGTCGTCGCCACGATCGGGTAGTTGTCACCGTCACGGAAGAAATAGGCGCTCATTCCCGTAGGAATCTCAGGGAAGTTACTCCAGTCAACGTTCAGGATAACGCGGCAGGTAGGCCTGTAGTAGTACTCCAGGGGACGCCTTTCGCAGCTTGCGAGGATAAGCGCAAGTGCCGATATCAATATGAACCACAGTTTTCTCATCTTCCCGTCTCCTTCTTGTGGTCCAACTTATAGTCGAAGATATATTTGAGGCTGAATCCGACCTTTGTGGGGCCGAGCCAGTTCATCTTTCCGTGATACTGATAAATCAGGTGCTCGTCAGTATCGTTTGCTTCATAGTAACGGTAGTGAGTGCCCATCCAGCCGGCGCCAATGAAGGCATCGAGCCTCCAGTTGTCGCCCCACTTCCAGGCGTAACCGTATTCAAGGCCCACGAGCTGGAACTCTCCCTGCCAACCCTTGTGGTGAGGCTCCACATCGTAGTAGCCGGCACTGAGGTCGAGGCCCACGAAATGACCGCGGAGGATATCCATAGGATCATTCGGGTTCATAGGGGAAAGCCAGCGGCGTACGCCCAGATCCCACTTAAGCATTTCCCAGGCGCGGTCGTTGCCCTTGGTTACCCACCAGGGGAAGGCGTACTCAGCATAAACGCTCCACTTGTTGCCCAAAGGAAGTTCCAGGGCGAAGTTCGGAGTGATAAGGGCATCGTACAGGAGATTGGTGGATGCTGCAAAGATGGGATATTTGTATTTCAGGGGAGGGAATACGCGAATGGAAGGCTCGCTGACAGGGAGCTTGTCCAATGCGTAAGCGCCGTCATTAAGGTCGAGGGCATATCCGAACCCGTCACTGTCATCAATATCGCAGGAGAGTTCAGGAATGTCGGGAATCGCAAGGGGGGTGAGGCTTCCGCGAACAGTTGCACGGCGGGTCTCCGGGAGAATGTTCTCCTTGATCCAATCCCATCCGTCGAGCTTCTTGAGGCGCATCTCCTTGGATGTAGGAGTGTCATTCGAGTCGATGATTGCAAGGGTACGTGCCTTAAGCTCGCTGTCCATCTGATCATTTTCCAGGACTGCGGTCCTTGTCTCTTCCCAGGCTTCACCGTTGGAACGGACAGCGATCTGGCCCTTGAACTGAGGGTAGTTCTCTTCAATCCAGCGCCTCAGGGCAAGACCACGCTGCATTGCGAGGCGTTCGTTCTTTGCGACGGGGCCGTCGATGGAGGAGGAAGATGTGATCTGGAGGGATTTGAAATCTTTAGCCTCGCGTCCGTCGAGCATCGTACGGATTTCAGCAAAGACCTCCTCGTTTCCGTCAATCTCACCGGAAACTCCGTCCTCGTTCAGGTTGAACAGGACGCTGGAGCGGCTTGATGCGCCGCGGCGGGGCGAACCTGCGGCATTTGCGTTTCCGCGAGAAATCTCACTGCCGCTTCCGGATGTCTTTAGAGAAACCGTTTCCTTTCCGCATACGGCGATGGTACCATCGCTCCGGAGGGATATCTCCGCGAATCGGATAGAACGGAAATAGCGGCTGTAGAGCTGCTTGTAGGCGGGAACCTGCTTGAGGAGGGCTTCCTTTGCATCCGGAGCTTCTTCGGAGTCGATGATAGCGATGACGCGGTCCTTCGACGCATTGTCCATCCGTGAATCTCCGGCGACGCTCCGGCGAAGATCATCCCAGGACTCCGCCTCAGGGCTTACTGTCACCTTGCCCTCGAGGGTAGGGTATTTCGAGAGGATGTACTTGCGGAGCGCGTTTGCGCGCCTTCCGGAAAGAGCCTTGTTGTAGCTGTAATTGCCTTCGGGGGAGGAATAGGAAACGATGTTGATTGAACGTCCTTCCTCCGCTGCGCAAACAGAGGCGATTGAATCCACGGCGGCAAGATTTGCCTGATTGTCCAGGTAATCTTCGCTGATCACCGCGCTGTCGAAGGGGAAAATCACGCGCACCGTGCGTTCCTGTTGGGCGTAAGCCTGCTCGCGCGTAAGGAAAAAGCTGACCAGTACGCACAACACGAGCGCCGCAAACCTTTTGGCTGCGGAAACCATTGTCAGAAGTGCGTTGAGACTGGTTTTCATCATTTATTTTCCTTTCCGAGCTTCACGCGTACGGGCGCTCATACGTGCCCGTGTGCAAGCAAAACAGATGCAAAGGTAAACTAATTTTTCGAACATCCAAAAATAATTTTGATTTTTTGACGTAATTTTTGAAAATTATTTTCAAATCTTGACGCGAGCGTTTTTTGAAAATTTGCTTTCAATTGCCCAATCTTGCATAATTCTTTTGGCTTATTAAATATTTTAAGGAATTACGCGTGCGTATAAAAGGGGCAAAATGGGCACAGAGGACCACAGTGTGCTTGTTTTTATGAAATGAAAATTATTTGTCAATTTTTGAAAAATATTTTGGAAATATAAATTATTCATATATCTTTGCATTCGGAAAGTCGTTTTTGTGCTTTTATAAACGAATTGACCTATATAATATAATATGTATATGACCAGAAACTCATTCATCTCAACCCTTGGTGCTGTTGTCCTGGTGCTTGCCGGTACTTCCTGCCTGCAGGTTGATGATATCTCCGTTCCTGATCCTTCCCAGGGGAAGAAAAAGATGGGCTTTGACATCACCGTTACCCGCGATGGCGAGGAAATTCCCCGTGAGTCTATCACAAAAGGTGCCACAGTTGATTCCGACGACAATAAAATTGCGACAATGGATAAAGATATTCCCTTCGGTCTCGTTGGAATTGATCCTCAGACGGAGTCGTTAATCCTTGATAACGAGGCAATTTTTTCTGATTCGGAAGGCTATTATGGTCTGTTTGATATGAATCTTTGGGATATCCCTACAAAGATTATGTTCAGCGCTTATTATCCTTATGTTGATAACGTTTCTTACTCGGATAATCTGGACACATATTCAATTCCTTTTTCCAGTGCTGATACGGAAGCTGGTCCTCTTGTATCCAAGACTGTGGAGCGTGCCATAACGCAGCTTAATATGCTTCCCCTGGAGTTCCAGCATATTACAAATGATATAGGTTATAAGATTGCTGACGTTACCCCTGACCCCCAGCTTCAGGGCCTGATCCACCTGAGGAAAGTCACTGCTTACAATATTGCTTCTGCCGGCGTATTCATTAATGATGTCGCGATGAGCCAGGGTCTTTGGAGACGCCAGGCGTACTTCAGAAATGTTGTTGTATTCGAAGGAGACGCCCTCGTTGGTGTTGGCGAGGAGAATGAAAAGTTCATAGGCAGTGATTCGCTTGTTGACCATATGGTGGACAGTCACCGTTACTATGCTATTCCTGATGAGATTAAGGTCGGGAAACAGTATGTTGAGGTGTTGTACGATGTGGACGGCTTCGATATCGGCGGCTTCTATTATCAGCCGATCAAGAATTTGACTGCTAAGTATATGCTGTATGGACTTCTGCCTGATAATGTGTTCGTCTATGGGCGCCAGTACACATTCCACCTTGGGCTTGACCTGACACAAATATACAAACAAGTGGCCTTCAATGCCAGTGTGAGTGAATGGGAAACTAAAATTTATGAGAATAACGATACCTTCTGATGCTACATGATATACTGATGTTCGTACCGCTGATGGTATGTTTGTTCTGGATGATCCTGCACGTTGTGCTGTCATTCAGGACAAACTCGTTTTCAATGGTGATGTTTACGCTGGCGGTAGCCGGGCTCTTCTTTATGATTGACGGATACAATTCCTCAATTCACGGAACCCCGGGAATGCAGATATGGTTTTCCATTCTGTACCAATTGGTCGCTCCAAGCCTTATACCGGTATCTGTTCTTTATATGGTGCGTCTCCAGAGTACGGACAGGTTCTCGGCGCTTCAGTTCCTATGGGTCCTGATTCCTGTCGGAATGTTTTCAGCGACAGCGCTTTTAACTTCAATCATAGGCGTTGAGGAATTGTCCAGCTTCCTTGCGGTGGTAAACCGCAACGGCCTTGCAGAACTTTCGCTCTACAAGGGAGAGCCTGTCTATAGCTATTATGTATGGTCCAACCTTATACTTCGTGTGATTATTGCCTTCGAGATGCTATATATGATCTTGTATCTCGCGGCTCTGTATAGGAAGAAGGGATGGAAGATCGCAACCCTCTGGGATTTCTTCGCCCACGACGGGCGCGCTGAAGTCCTTCAACTTCAGACAATTCCGATGATGTGCATCTGTATTGTCTATCTTGTCAAGGTATTCCTTTTCAAGGACTACCTTGACACTCATCTTACAATGACGGCGATCCTTTCAATCATTGTCGCGTTCTCTGTCTTTTATTTCGCGCTTACGGCGATGTTCGGAGCCAAGGAGACCCTTACAAAGGAGGAGATGCGTAACGGAATGCGCTACAATTACAACAGGCAGAACAAACAGCAGGTCGTTGAAGAAATGATAGGGGAGCTCATCGATGATGCTGAGGCGGAAGCCCTTAAACGTATCCGTTCAAAGATTGGTGTTTCTCCGGAGCTTGAAGCTTGGGAGAAAGGTGAAAAATCCGGGGAAGAGGAGAAGTCCATCGCTTCGGCAATATTCTCCGCCGTTGCGGAATCCTGGGATGAGGATAGCCTTATGGGCCGTTTCCAGAAGGTTATGCTTGAAGAACGCCTCTATCTCAAGCCCGGTCTGAGTCTTGGCGATGTCGCGGAGCGTCTTGGGTCAAACAAGACATACATTTCCAAGATGGTAAACAATACTTACAATCTCGGATTCCCCGAACTTCTGAACATCCTCCGTATAGACTATGCGGAGCATTATATTATGCTCCACAAGAATGCCAAACAGGATGAAATCGCTGAGGCCTGCGGCTTTTTCAGTGCTTCTTCGTTCAACAATACGTTTAAGAAGATAACCGGTATGACGCCTAAGGTGTGGGTTGCTTCTCAGGAAAAGAGGCGCGTATAAGTAAGGATTTCTTCGGGAAAAGAAAATTATGATTAACTGTTACGACATAGATTTTTCCAAGGTTACGGTCCTCGTGGTAGATGATGTCCCAATCAATCTGATCCTTGTGAAAAAGATGCTCTCCAAGTTCAATTTCAACGTTATAACGGCGGATAACGGTGCCAGGGCGCTGGCATCCATTAAGGAAAAGCAACCGGACCTCCTCCTTCTGGATATCCTTATGCCTGAGATGGACGGATTCGAGGTTCTCCGCCGCCTTCGGGAGAATCCTGAATATGATACCCTAAGGATAGTTATCCTTTCTGCATTAAACTCTACTGAAGATATTGTAAAAGGCTACCAGCTTGGGGCGAATGACTTTATAACAAAGCCCATTATCCTTGAAAAATTGGTCAATTGCGTAGCAACTCAGCTCCAGATAATAAAAAAATAGCATAGATTATGTTTCATTTTCAAAAATAATTGTTACATTTGCGGAAACTGAAATATAATCATCGTGCGAAAACTATCTGCATTTTTCACCGGAATACTTCTTTTTACTGCACTGTCCCTGTTTGGTGCAGTTACCCCTGACGGCTCCCTCTGGATTGGAACTGAAGACAGCGGAGTTGTCCGCATCGGGAGGAACGGGAAAGTTCTGAATTATACCGTTGCCGGAGGCCAGCTTACATCTGACGGAATCGTTACTGTCCTTGCTGACAGCAAAGGGACGCTTTGGCTCCTTGGGTCTGACGGTAAAGTACTGTCCTATTCTTCGCTTGAGGGCTTCAAGGTTTTCGAAGGCATAGGATCCCCGGTAACCGCCCTTTCCTGCAGGCAGACCGACGGTCGCCTTTTTGCTGCGACTCCGGATGCCGTTTATTCTTTCGCCCCTGATGATGGTAAGTCTGCTGAAAAGATTGTCGCTCTGACCGGAACAGATGCCGGTGCAGTCCGGGAAATCAGCTTTGCCGCTGACGGCGCCATATGGCTCATCTGCGAGACCGCAATCCATAGGATTTCTCCTGACGGAGTCCTGAATACTATCCCTGAAAACAGGCGCGATGTATCAAATTCAATAATTTTAGAAATTGAAACACAACCCCAGCAGGAGAGCCCTGGAGCCGGTTTATCGCCTGTCTTTTGGGTTCTTTTCTGTATCCTTGCGCTCCTTACTGGTCTTCTGATAGGCCGTTTGACTCGTAGAAAACCTGTCGAATCCCTTATTACTCCGATCCCGGAGAAGACTCAAAAGCCTGCGGTCACTGTAAAACCCGCAGTCACTGAAAAACCCGCAGTCACCCCGTCCCCCGTCGTATCGTCTGAGCCTGTATCTCCTATCTCCGACACTCTTCCTTTCCCCGATCCGTCTCCCGTTGAAGAAACTCCCTCGAAAGAGGATGATTTTATCGTACGCGTGCGCGGTATAATAGAGGATAATATCGCTACGCAGAAATTCGGAGTAGATGATATCGCTGCTATTACAGGTATGAGCCGAATCCACGTAAACCGCAAACTGAAAGCGGCTGGGGCACCTTCACCTTCAGTAATGCTTAAGGAAGCGAGGATGAAAGCGGCAGCCAAATTCATCTCCGAGGATCATCTTCCGATGTCTGAAGTGGCGCAAAAGTGCGGTTTTTCCTCCGCTTCTTACTTTGCGACTGCTTTTCGCGAGTATTACGGTATTTCTCCCTCGGATTACAAGGGATAATCGTTCTTTTTTGCTACCTTTGCGCCCGCTATGACTAAACTGTTGACACAAGGGGGCACTGCGGGAGCGATTCTGATTCTTTCGCTGGTTATTGCCTCCGGACTCTATCTGAGTCGCTTCAAGATCAAGGGAATCTCCATAGGGACAACCTGGATCCTGTTTATGGGCATTCTTCTGGGGCATCTTGGGCTAAGGATTGACCCGGTTATGCTGTCCTTTGTCAAGGATTTCGGCCTTATACTGTTTGTTTTTGCGATAGGTCTCCAGGTGGGCCCGGGCTTTTTCCGTTCTTTCAGAAAGGATGGAGTGCAGATGAATTTCCTTGCGATCTGCCTCGTGCTCCTCGCGGTCGCAACAGCATATCTGCTTCATCTTGTTACGGGAGAAGACCTCGGTATTATGACAGGCATTATGTCCGGAGCTGTGACTAACACTCCCGGACTCGGCGCCGCACAGCAGACTCTTTCAGATCCGGAAGCCGCTTCGAAGGTTGCATCGGCTTATGCGGTTGCTTATCCTCTCGGTGTTCTTGGCGCTATCGCCGTGGTGATACTTTGCCGCGCGATCTTCAGGGTTGACATCAATAAGGAAAAGCAGAGCGAAGCGGATACAGACGAATCCAGCGCTTTCCGCCTTGCCGTCCGTGTTGAGAATCCCGCCGTTTTCGGGAAATCCCTGCACGATATCATCGGCGAGGAAAACAGCGACCATCTCGTGATTTCCCGTATGATGCGCGGCGGCGAAGTGACAATCCCAGATCTTGACAAACCCCTTGAAGAGGGTGACAAGCTCCTCGTTGTCACGGATGTACATCATAAGGACAAGATAGGAATCATCTTCGGCGAGGTGGTCCCGGTCAATATGAAGGAATGGCAGCGTCCCGGCATCCACCTTGCTTCACGCCGGCTTTCCATTACCGAATCCGCCATCACCGGAAAGAGCCTCCGCAAGCTTGACATCCGTCAGAAATACGGAGTTACCGTGACCCGGATACTCCGTGCCGGCGTCGATCTCCAGGCAGATGCGGACATCATTCTCCAGGTTGGTGACAGTATCCAGGTCGTGGGGTCGGAAGACGGTATCCGTCATCTTGCAAAGCTTGTCGGAAATCAGCCGGAGACCCTTCAGAAGCCTAATCTGGTCCCCATTTTCTTCGGAATTGCGCTGGGAGTTCTCGTGGGGATGCTTCCTGTCAAGTTCACTTCAATGCCCCAGCCGCTGAGACTTGGTCTTGCCGGCGGTCCCCTTATCGTCGCAATTCTTCTCGGTTACTTCGGACCTAAGCTCCGTATCACAACCTACACAGCCCTCAGCGCAAACCTTATGATACGCGAGATCGGGATATCCCTGTTTATGGCGGCTGTAGGACTCGGGGCGGGGGAGACCTTCGTTTCCAGCCTCGTCGGAGGAGGTTATATGTGGGTCCTTTACGGAGCAGTCATTACTTTTGTGCCTATGCTGCTTGTCGCTGTCGCGGCACGTCTTTTCTACAAAATGGACTTTTTCAAGATCTGCGGCCTGCTTTCCGGCGGAACCACGGATCCAGCCCTGCTTTCCTTCTCGCAGGAAATGTACGGCAGCAGCCGCATAGCCGTGAACTACGCAACGGTTTATCCGCTCACGATGTTCCTCCGTGTCGTTGCCGCCCAGGTTTTGATAATGATAATGCTATAATGATATGAAGAAGAATCTTATTCTTGCACAAGTCCTTGTCGTTGCAGCAGCCCTGACCTCCTGCAGCGGCGGACACAAATCTCCGCTTGCCAGAAAGGTTTCCGACTATGCGGTCGTTACTGTAGAAGCTCCGGACCTCAGCGGAATCACTGACAACGGGAAGGAGGTTCTGAACCTGTATCGCTTTGCTGCTGACGAAGTTGACGCTATCTATTGGGAGCAGTACTTTGGCGACAGGGAGGCCCTCCTCGGGTCAATCGCTGACCCTTCCGCCAAGGCCTATGCTGAGATCAACTATGGCCCGTGGGACCGCTTTACAGGAAAATCCTTCATCGAAGGCTACAAGGACCGTCTCCCCGGAGCCGGTTTCTACCCCGAAGATATGACCGTCGAGGAGTTCGAAGCCTTCGCGGATCCCGCCAAGACAAGCCCCTACACGATGATTCGCCGCACCGAAGACGGCTCTCTTGAGGCCGTATGGTATCACGATGCCTACAAGGCCCATATCGATAAGATAGCCCATTACCTTCGCGCCGCCGCAGACATCACAATCAAGCCCAGCGTCCAGAAATACCTTCTTGCAAAGGCCGATGCGCTCGAGTCTGACCGCTACTACGACAGTGGAATAGTCTGGCTGGAGATGGACGACAGCAAGATGGACCTTGTAATAGGTCCCAACGAAACTGCCGACGACCAGCTCCTTGGCCTGAAGCGTTCCTACGAGGCCTTCGTCCTCCTGAAGAACGAGGCCCATACGGAGGAACTTATGCAGTACGTCTCCCGCCTTCCCGAGTTCCAGGCTGAACTGCCCGGAGACCCTGCATACAGGAACTTTGAGCCCGGTGCCGGTTCCAATATATTTTCCTGCGACGCCCTCTACTACGCAGGCAAGGCAAACGCCGGAGTAAAGGTAATCGCCCTTAACCTGCCGTTCGATGCAGATGTCCAGGAGGATATGGGAACGCGCACCATCCTTCTGGAAAATGTCATCCGCGCAAAGTTCAACTATGTAGTGAGCCCTGCAGGGCGCGTCCTTCTCGAGGGCGATGCGGCTGAACATCTTTCATCCGACGCTTTCTTCTGGAATACCGCTTTCCGTGAGGTTGCCCACGGACTCGGTGTCAAGGAGACCCTGAACGGCTCCGGAAGCGTCGAAGAAGCGCTTGGCGTAAACGCCCTGACCTTCGAGGAACTGAAGGCGAATACCGTCGGAATCCTCCTCGTGTGCAAGCTCCAGGATAAGTACGACATCCACCACATCTTCACAAAGGAAGACGCCCTTGCGACATATTTCGCATCGCTGGTCCGTTCCGAGCGCTTCGGCGAGGGTTCCGCCCTGGGCCGCGCAAATGCGATAATCTTCAACTGGCTCAGCAAGGCCGGCGCTGTCCACCGCAATGAATCCGGCCGTTATAGCCTGGACTATGCTGCAATGGAATCCTCTCTTGGAGAGCTTGCCGCCCTCGTTCTGAAGACCCAGGCAACAGGTGACCGCGGGTTCGCTGCAAACTTCGAAACGGAATACTCTTCCCTCAGCGAGTCCTTCAAGGCAGACCTTCACAACCTCTCCCTGGAGGGCGTTCCTGCGGATATCCGCTTCGATTTCAAGACCCGTTAAGATTTTTGACTGAGGGGTTTGGAATTTTCAAGGAAAAAATATACCTTTGCAGTCCTTTTGGAAAATATAAAAGCAACAAGATATGAAAAGAACATTCCAACCCTCCCGCCGCAAGAGGATTAACAAGCACGGTTTCCGTGCAAGGATGGCAACCGCCAACGGTCGTCGCGTCCTCGCAGCGCGCCGCCGTCACTGCCGCAAGAAACTTACAGTTTCTGACGAGGCACAGTGGTAATCGGAAATAACGCAGGCTTTGAGTCTGCGTTTTTTTTTTGTACATTAGCGGAGTACAAATAAGACAGAGATGATAAGAATGCTTGTTGCAGCGCTTGCGCTGATTGCTGTTGAGACTGACAATACATCCCTTATAATGGTCTCAGATCAGGAAGGAGTGCTCCGTACGGCCCATTATGGGGAAAGAATCTCTGACCCTTCGGAGTTTCTCGCCGCTGACCTTTTCTCGGACCCGTACTCGGAGAGCCATACCCGATCATATCCTTCCGTAGGCGGAACTTTCATCAACCAGCCTGCGCTTCACGTCAAGTATGCTGACGGGACTCATAATACCGAACTCGTGTATAAGGGTCACAGCGTCACCTCTTCTGACGGTGCTACGGTTACAAGCATCGATCTGCTGGATTCTGTTACATCGCTTGAAGTCCGGCTTGTTTTCACAGCCTACGAAAAGGAGAACGTGATACTTGAGCACGCAGAAATCCGTAACGGGGGAAAGAAGGAGATCCAGCTTCTGGATTATGCCTCTTCTTCGATGACGATAGAGGCCGGAAAGTATCTTCTGACCCATTTCTACGGGGGATGGGCTACGGAAATGAATATCGACCGGGAGATTCTCACTCACGATACGAAAGTGATAGAATCCCGGAGGGGAACCCAGGCGACCCAGTGCAACAATCCATCTTTCATGCTCAGTCTCGACACAGATTCGTTCAGCGAGAATGATGGCGAGGTTGTCGCGGGCGCGCTTGCCTGGAGCGGCAATTTCCGCCTCAGTTTTGAGATTGATGAGTCCGGAAGGCTCCGGGTACTTGGAGGAATCAATCCTTTCGCCTCATCATATCCGCTCGCTTCCGGCGCTACATTCGTTACTCCGGATATGATATGGACAAGGAGCCCGGAGGGTGCCGGGGGAGCGTCGAGGAATTTGCACAGATGGGCCCGGAAATACGGCGTTTACGCAGGCGGGACGGTGAATCCCACGCTCCTGAACAGCTGGGAGGGCGCGTACTTCACGTTCACGACGGAGACTCTTCTCCGGATGATCGACGACGCTGCTGATATGGGCCTTGAAATGTTCGTCCTTGACGACGGGTGGTTTGGCAATAAGTTTCCCCGGAACGGGGATGATGCTGGCCTTGGTGACTGGGACGTTAACGTCTCGAAGATTCCGGAAGGAATAGACTATGTCGCTTCTTATGCCCATTCGAAAGGCCTCAAATTCGGAATCTGGATTGAACCGGAAATGGTCAACCCGAAGTCTGAACTCGCCCTGGCCCACCCGGACTGGGTTGTCCAGAGTCCGGGGCGTGAGATTCCCACGGCGCGTAACCAGTGGGTTCTGGACCTCTCGAACCCTGCGGTCCAGGATTTCGTGTTCGGCATTTTTGACAAGACGATGAGTCTTGCCCCTTCAATAGACTATATAAAGTGGGACTGCAACAGGACGGTCGCTTCCTTTGGCAGCAAGTACCTTAAGAAGAATCAGGACCGTTTCTATGTGGATTATTGCGAGGGTATCTATAATGTGATGCGCCGCATCCGTGAGAAGTATCCTTCGGTTATCGTGCAGTGCTGCTCTTCCGGAGGCGGAAGGGTGGATTACGGGGCGCTCCGGTGGTTCAATGAGATATGGACCAGCGACGATACGGATGCATTCCAGAGGGCTTATATCCAGTATGCCACCAATCTGATCTACCCCGCCTGTGTTATGGGCTCCCACGTTTCTGCGGTTCCGAATCATCAGAGCGGCAACGTCACTCCGCTGAAGTTCCGCTTCGATATGGCGTGTTCCGGAAGGCTTGGAATGGAGCTTCAGCCAAAGACCCTCACTCCGGAGGAGAGGGCTGTCGCTGAGCGGTGCATCGCTTCTTACAAGGAGTACAGGGATCTCGTGTTCAGGGGAGATGTATACAGGCTCGCATCGCCTTATGAGGGTGACTATTACTCGCTTATGTATGTCAGCGAGGACCGTTCCAGGGCGGTTGTCTTCGACTACTGCCTCCGTTATCAGAACCGCGCCGTCGGCAGTCATCCGCTGAAACTCCGTGGGCTTGATCCTTCGAGGAAGTATCGTGTAAGGGAGCTCAATGTGGACAGGTCTTCGTGGTGGGGGGACGGCGGAGCTTATTCCGGCGAATTCCTCTCATCGGGTGCCTTTGCCCCTTCCCTTCTGACTACATATTCCAGCGGCGTTTTCTATCTGGAGGCGTTATAATCAATCTGGTATGGACGCAGTATTCGCAGCTGACGACGAGCGCTTTATGCGCGATGCCCTCCGTGAAGCGGAGGCGGCACTCCGGGACGGTGAGATCCCTATAGGCGCCGTGGTGGTCTGTCGCGGAAGGGTGATAGCCCGTGGGCATAATCTTACCGAACGGCTCCACGACTGTACAGCTCACGCGGAGATGATAGCGATCACGGCGGCAACTGAGTCTCTCGGGGGAAAATATCTCCAGGATTGCACTCTCTATGTTACTGTAGAGCCTTGTCCTATGTGCGCAGGTGCCCTGTGCTGGTCCCAGGTAGGCCGTATTGTTTACGGCGCACCCGACCCCCGCCGTGGCTACTCGCTCTTTTCCCCTTCGCTTCTTCATCCCCGCACTACCGTCACCCCCGGTATCCTCTCCCTCGAATGCTCGGACCTGATGGTGAATTTTTTCAAGGAAAAAAGATAGTATTTTAAATAAATGATAAAATGGTAAAAGTTGACGTAAAAGGATGCCGTAGTTTTATCGACGGCAAAAAGTACGAACAGTATGTCGGGAAGGCCCTCGACGCATTTGATGTCCTGGAAGCTGAGAGCGGGGCAGGAAATGGTTTCCTTGGATGGAAGCATCTTCCTTCCACAACTCCCGAGTCCCTTATCGCGGATTCGGAGGCAATTCGCGACGAATGGGCATCCAAGGGCGTGGACCTTGTCATCACTATAGGAATCGGAGGCAGCTATCTTGGCGCAAAGTGCGCTGTGGAGGCTCTCAGTCACAATTTTTCCAAGCAGCTCCGAGAGAAATCCGCAGCGGAAATCGTCTTTGCAGGAAACAACCTTTCCGAGGACTACATCGCCGAACTGATGGACCTTGCAGGGGAGCGCAACGTCGCCTGCATCGTAATATCCAAAAGCGGTACGACAACGGAGCCTGCGGTCGCTTTCCGTATAGTGAAAAAGTACATCGAGGAGCGTTACGGCAAGGCAGAAGCTGCATCCCGGATTGTCGCTATCACGGACGAGCACAAGGGTGCTCTCAAGACCCTTTCCACTCAGGAAGGTTACCGCACTTTCATCGTTCCGGATAACGTTGGAGGCCGTTTCTCCGTGCTCACTCCCGTCGGAATCCTCCCTATCGTCGTGGGTGGGTTCGATGTCCGCGGAATTCTCGCCGGCGCCCTCGAGGCAGAAAAGGCTCTGGCGGTCAAGTCTTCGGAGAATCCCGCTGTTGTCTATGCGGCAATGAGGAACCTTCTCTACAGCGAGTATGGCAAGAAGGTCGAGATACTTGTCAACTACAACCCCAAGTTCACCTATCTCGCAGAGTGGTGGAAACAGCTCTACGGCGAATCAGAAGGGAAGGACGGGCTTGGAATATTCCCCGCTTCGGTTAACAATACCGCGGATCTCCACTCTATGGGCCAGTTCATCCAGGAGGGCGACCGCATTATGTTCGAGACTGTCATAAACGTCGAGAAGGCGACGCGGAGCGTTTCCATCGCAACAGACCCCCAGAACCTCGACCAGCTTAACTACCTCGCCGGAAAGAGCGTCGAGCACTGCAATCATATGGCCCGTCTCGGGACCGTTCTGGCCCATATGGACGGCGGCGTCCCGGAGATTGAGATATCTGTCGAAAAGGTCGATGCCTTCAATCTGGGCAGCCTGTTCTATTTCTTCGAGTTCGCCTGCGGTGTGAGCGCTTATACCCTTGGCGTAAACCCGTTCAATCAGCCCGGCGTGGAGGCATACAAGAAGAATATGTTCGCCCTGCTTGAAAAACCGGGTTACGAGGAGGCTACTGCTGCGATTCAAAAAAGGCTCTAGGACTCTGCGGGCTTTCCGGCCACAGGCATTTCAGCGGGCTTTCCGGTATCGGTGTCAGCCGGCGCTATGGGCTCGAGAAGTTCCGGAGGAACATCAGCAACGGCTACTGCGACTATGCCTTCGATGGCAACAACCAGCTGCCGTTGCTTTTTTATGCGCTTGATATAACCCTCCGCCCCTTCGAAAGGCCCGCTCTTGACGCGGACACGGGTTCCGGGCTTGAACGCGGAGAGGTTGTTTATAACGGAAACTTCTTTTCTTGCCGATGCAAGCACCATCCGGAATATCCTCATTTCGCTGTCCGGGATCACGGCGGGCGATGACCACTTCTCCGCGGTTCCATAGACAAATCCGCGGGCTCCGCGGTCTTCATTGCCCTGGAGCATCTCTACTGCGAGTTTGACGCCGTAACCGTCAGTGTGGATGAAAAGGAGGGAGGGGAGGATGGGCTCTTTGTAGTAGATGCGGGGACCCTCCCTGAAATAGCGGGAATCGTCCCTGGTGTCATCCGGTGTGGCGAGCCTTCTTGCGGCTTTCATATGGTCCTCGCCCTTAAGGAGAACGTTCTCTACGGGCACATACGTTTCGATTCCGGCTTCCCGGAACTCCGCCTCCATTTCGAAGACTTTGTTCCAGAATACCTTGACGGCATACCAGCACTCATTGATTACCTTGTCCTGCATCAGTGTATTACGTGGGAGGCTCACAAAGGTAGAAAGATTTTTTGAAAAAAACGTTTGAAAATATTTGGAGAAAAAAAATATTGTAGTACCTTTGCATTCCCGTTGGTGCGGTAGTTCAGTTTGGTTAGAATACCGGCCTGTCACGCCGGGGGTCGCGAGTTCGAGCCTCGTCCGCACCG
>ERZ842401.1298-NODE-1298-length-36116-cov-6.575220_pt1 | contig 36116 bp, 36 predicted proteins | sample MGYA00521270_ERZ842401 | MGnify/ENA primary metagenome ERZ842401 (study PRJEB31892, sample SAMEA3878208) | bioreactor metagenome | biome: Moose rumen | place: Sweden | collected 2011-10 | study: EMG produced TPA metagenomics assembly of the PRJEB12797 data set...
CGCGGCCCGACACATTTCATCTATAATAACGAATATTCCATTTTACATCAGTCCCATCAGTTTCTGGAATGCGGTAAGGCATTGCAAAGCGTTGGTTTTTACATGGATAAACTCGTCGATACCGGCGGCTTTGAACTCTTCCACCTGCTCTTTGGGGAATCCGGCCAGCACGATGCTTTTAACCTTGCCTTTCAACCCTTTGCAGGTGTCGGCCACTATTTCGGCATATTCGTCGTCGCTGGAGCAGAGCACCACAATGTCGGCATTGGCCTTAATGGCGGCCTCCACGCCTTCGGCGGCAGTGGCAAAGCCCACATTGTCAATAATTTCGTAGCCCACCACGCCAAAGAAATTGGTGGCGAAAACCGAACGTGCGCGGCGCATGGCCACATTGCCGTAGGTGAGCATGAACACTTTGGGACGGTGTCCGGAACGCTCGGTGGCCAGACGCAGTTCCTCGAACGGTTCGGCGCCACGGTACTGGTGCAGCTTGCGAATGGGGCCTTCCTCCTTTTGGCAGCAACAACAGCATTTTTCCGACTTTGTTATCTTCTCGCTCATATTGTCGTTGAGGTTGGGATACTGGTTGGTGCCGAGTATAACGGTCTTGCGCATGGCAATGTCGTTGTTGCGTTTGGTGGCTGTAGCCTCGATTTCGTCCTGAACGAAACCCTGACGGATAGCTTGGGCGAAACCGCCTTTTCCCTCAACGGCAAGGAAATTTTTCCATGCGTGTTGGGCTATGGAGTCGGTAAGGTTTTCTATATAATACGAGCCGGCGGCGGGGTCGGCAATTTTGTCGAGGTACGACTCCTCTTTCAGCAGTATCTGCTGGTTGCGGGCTATGCGGTACGAGAAATCGTCGGGCTCCTTGTAGGTGATGTCGAACGGTGCCACAGAGATGGAGTCGGCGCCGGCTATAACCACCGACATGGTCTCGGTAGTGGTGCGCAACATATTCACGTAAGCATCGTACAACGATTTGTTCCACACCGACGACGAGGCGTGTATGAAAACTTTGTAGGCGCAGTCGCAAGCGGGATGGTACTGCTCCACAATTTTGCTCCAAAGCATACGTGCGGCACGTACTTTGGCCATCTCCATAAAATAGTTGGAGCCGATGGCAAAGCTGAACACCATATTCTTGGCCACTTTTTCGGGAGCCACGCCCCTGCCGGTAAGTTTTGCCATAAGCTCGTTGGCGGCGGCAAGATTGAAACCCAGCTCCTGAACAATGCTGGAGCCGCTGTTCTGGAAAAGGTTGCCGTTCACCGTAAGCACGCGGAAACCGGGCAGGTTGCTGTCGGCAAATTCGATGAGGCTTTTTGCCAGAGCGTACTCCCCTTCTTCGCCACCGCAGAAATCGCCGTGGTTGAGGGCATGTTTGAACATGTCGAAATTAACGCTTCCCTGCACTGACTTGGGGTCGATGCCTTTAGTGCCGAGATACTCCACAAGGAGTTTCAGCAAGGCCACAAAATCGTTGGCACAGTTGAAGTTTATCTTAACCTTGGTGGGGTCGATGCCGTTGAGCAGAGTTGCCATATCGGCAGGGGTGGAAACTTGTTTTGCACAGAAACCCAGCGAGTTGCAACCGCCTTTCACAGCCTCGAGGGCAATGCGGTTGGCTTCGGCGGGGCCCTTCACTTTGATGTCCTGACGGATGTCCCAAACATTGGAACGTGCCTGTTTACCGCGGGTGAAGGGAAACTCGGCGGGGTTGGTGTTCAGATACGAGAGGTTTTCCAAATCCTCGGCGCGATAGTAGGGTTTCACGTTGAACCCTTCGATGGTACGCCACACCAACTTCTTCTCGTAGTCGGCACCTTTGAGGTCTTTATTTATCACTTCCTCCCACTGCTTGGTGGAAACTGGCGGAAATTCCGCAAACAACTTGTTATCTTCCATTATATTAGCTATTATTTTCCATTGTTTATGAAAATGCAAATATACGAAAAAAAAGTGAGATATGGAAATTGTTTTTTTTCGAAACGAAAATGCAAAATTTGACATGTATTATTATATAGTGTTACAACCAACCTCGAATAGGTTGCATCCCAATAACCCCTGACAATCGAAGCGCAGTCTGGGGACAGACAATCGAAGCGCAGTGTAGGAAAAAAACACCTTACCATAAAACAATTACAGCAGCAGCACGTTATATATCATCAAAAAAACGACAAATCATGCCAACAAAAAAACACCAACTTGGAGTGGCTTTCAGCGGCGGTGGTGCCAAGGCCGCGGCGCACTGCGGAGCCATAAAGGCTTTGGAAGAATACGGGCTGCGTCCCGACGCCATTGCCGGCACCAGCGCCGGATCGCTTGTGGCCGTGCTCTACGCCTCCGGATACCGCCCCGAACAGATGATTGACCTGTTTTCGGGTCTGAAATTCTTTAAGGACATTGTAACCCCCGGCATGCCCAAAGGGGGATTTTTCGACTCCAAGCCCCTTGTGGAGTACATACGCCAGCATGTGCCGTTCCAAAAGTTGGAGGATCTGCCCATCCCAACCTTTGTGGTAGCGTCGGACATAGAACACGGCCGCACCAAGGTGTTCACCCGTGGCGAACTGGCTCCGCGCGTGGTGGCGTCGTGCTCCATACCAGTAATTTTCCGCCCAATGGCGATAAGCGGCACCCACTATGTTGACGGCGGAGCTTTCCAAAACTTGCCCGTGCCTGCCATACGGCAAAAGTGCGAAAAGGTGATAGCCCTGAACCTCAACCTGATAAACGAGGGAGAATACAAGGAAAACATCGTCGCGGTTGCATACCGCTCGTTTTCGATGATGTTTATGAGCAACACCATTGCCGACGCCCGCAGCGCCGACCTCGCCATCAACCTCGACACCTTGGGATGCACCGCTTTCGACATGTCGAAACTGGAAGAGCTGTTTTTCCGCGGATACAACAGCACGGTGCAGGCTTTGGAGGAAAACGGCTACACACGGCAGCAGGAATACAAGGCTGTGGAGTTTGCACCAAAGAAAAAATCCAAGAAAGCCGACAAAAAAACGGAACCGAGCATGGCCGAAAAACTGACAAAAACCGTTACCCAGCGCATCGGCAACTTGCGCAAAAACAACAAACTGCTTCCGCAACCAAAGGAAAATCAGCCAACTACAAAAAAAGAACGGTAGACAGCACTTTTTTTCGTACTTTTGCAAGACAAAAAACCGCAGCTGTTCTATCGCCGGCCACGCAAGTGGCGGGAGGAAAGTCCGGGCAACACAGGGTTCCATACTTCCTAACGGGAAGGTGTCCCGCAAGGGGCAACAGATAGCGCCACAGAAAAAATACCGCCTGCGCAAACACGGCGCCGTTCCGGAGCAGGTAAGGGTGAAAACGCGAGGCAAGAGCTCACGACGCATGGCAGCGATGCCTGTGATGGCAAGCCTTATGGGTTGAAAGACCAAATATACCGGCAGTAAAGGGCTGACCCGTCCGTTGCCGGGGGGTAGGTTGATTGAGGCGTCGGGCGACCGCCGTCCTAGATAAATGATAGAACGCTTTGCAGCGACAGAACCCGGCTTACAGGCTGCGGTTTTTTTTTATAATAATTTGGTTTATCAAAAAAAAAATGTATTTTTGCAGAATAAACACAAAAACTTTAACAATATGTAAATACGTAATATACAAAGACATATAAAAAGCGTTTGCGCTAAAGGATATTCTTGAAACGTTCCATTAATAGCAAGTTACAATCCTATAAAGCAGAAACGCCTACGTTGCTTATCGTGGGCTTTACTTAGGATTGTACAGGTCGTGGAACACCTCAAGAATATCGAGCGAAGTCCACGTATTTTTTTATTGTCTTTTTGGGAACTAATAATAAATGAGAACAAATACCAACCAAAGACAACCAAAACACACTACAACATTATGAGATTAGGATTATTGATAATCAGTCTTACCATACTCTTGGCTATTGGCAACGTATTATTTAAAATCACAAAGTCCCACATGTCAAATTACAACCAGGAAACTCAGTTCTTCCTCTCTATTTTTAAAAACTGGTATTGGATTTTGGCAATGGGACTTTCTTTTTTTGTAGCCGCAATACTTTGGATGTACATCTTGAAACACTTCGAAGTGTCGAAAGCTTACCCGCTTACCTCATTGAGCTACATTTTCGGCATGATATTAGCCGCGATTCTTTTCAAAGAGAAAATCACGGCTTCTCAATGGATAGGATCCGGATTGATAATAACGGGCTGTCTTCTTATTTTTAGTTACTAAAAACCAACAACAATTACTAATTTCAAAAAAAATCAAAAATCATGAAGAAAATTCTTTTTATCATCGCAGCTGTATTCACAATGACAGCAACAGCAAACGCACAGAACAACGCTCTTGGCGTACGTCTGGGCGGCGGACAGGGCTACGGCGCCGAACTTTCCTATCAACGTGGCTTGGGCGGCAACCGACTCGAACTCGACCTTGGCCTACGCACAGGAGAGCATTTCACAGCCTTCAACCTTACAGGCATCTACCAGTGGACAGGCACTATTGCAGGCAACTTCGGATGGTATGCGGGCGTCGGCGCCAGCGCAGGATTCTGGACTTGGGAGAGCGGGCACGACAGCGACGGAAACATCGGCATTGCCCTTGCCGCTCAAGGAGGCTTGGAATATGACTTCAAGGCCATTCCAATCCAACTTACCCTGGACATCCGTCCCAAATTCTACATTCTTCCATCCACCGATTTCCACTGGGGAGACATCGCACTCGGCATCCGCTACCGTTTCTAATAAATACAATGTAAACATGTCCTGCTTGAACCAAATATCGATTGATTCTAAAAAAGTCATGAACAATAAAAAATCTTTATTTTTGCAGCACATATTTCTTTTTAGTTATTAACAAAATTAATTGCCTATGATATAGATAACATTAGAAAACAATGCGCATCATAGAATAGGAAAAAGCTTAATAATTCACTCCAGAATCTTTGAATTCTGCGACAAACTCAATAATTCTGAGCCCAAGGGAAACAATAAGCCCTAGTAATCAATTGCCGTAATAGGTGTTGTGTTACCGAAGGCTCAAAAGAGCAATTTGAGAATAAACAGTGCCATGCTTTTTTTTATGTGCATTTCTCGATGGCACCAAAAGAATCATTACATAATCATCAAAATAATTAAAAACCGTTGGTGGCAATGGTATATAACCGCCTGTATTTAGAATGAAAAAAATATTTTTGTAGCAATGGGAGCCATCTCATTGATGATGTGTTCCTGCGCTTTGACTCCAAGTTCTTTTGTCAAAGCAGTTGACGGTGGTACTTGGAGTACCATCATGGTTCGCGATGACTTGACCTATGACCAGGCTTTCAATGATGTGCTTGATGTTGTGTTCAAACGGTTTGAAATGGACATGATTTCAAAGGAGGGAGGTTACGCTCGTACTAACTGGATTTACACATGGAATACCCGCGGCCAATACACTAATAAATACCGTACGCGTGTGATTTTCAAATTCTCCGCTGACCGCAAGAAAGTTGACATCAAAACCGAAGCTGAATATGGCGGAGACCCCAACTGGATAAAAGGCTTCGACACACGGCTACTGAGCACAATGAAGCAAGATATCAGTGGCGTGGTAGGTAGAACTGTTCTTTGATAGGACATCGCACGCATCAAAAAGGCGGGCATTGCTGCCCGCCTTTTGTTTCCCAGATCAACCCGACCCAAAAGCATTTTATCATTGGCACCAACCAAATCCCACAAAAGCAACTACAAAAAAAATCGATGAGACGACTTAGAAAAAACATCAAAGTTTCACATCAGCACTCACTCCAACTCCACGAAGATACCATCTCTCTCGAAAAAAAAACGGAACGGTGCAAAACCTCTCCAATGTAGTTTTTTTGAAGCAGTTAAATATCCGTTTGCCAAGATATGAATGGCTGAAAAGATTTCGAATTGTCGATTGTTTAATAGCTTTTGACAGATTAAAAACGAAAATTATTCTAAGTGGTATTTGTCTCAGACCGAAACTAAAAACAACACACACAAATTTAATTATCAACGCTTTACACCACAGCGGCAAAATCACACTGTAAATTACCGATGCAAACGGCATATTAATTCGGAAAAAAGTTGTATCTTTGCAAAAAATACCAACTACACTATGAGGGACAAGACATACATCAGTTTCGACTGGGCTCTGAAACGCCTGTTGCGCGACAAAGCCAATTTCGACGTTCTCGAGGGCTTTCTGTCCACCCTTTTGGGAACCACGATAAATATACACCGCCTGCTTGAGAGCGAGAGCAACAAGGACCGCGACGACTCCAAAATGAACCGCGTGGACATCCTTGCCGAAAACACCGAGGGCGAGCTGCTGCTCATCGAAGTACAGGGCGAGTCGGAATTTGCTTATTTCCAGCGTATTCTGTTCGGCGCGTCGAAACTGGTAACGGAATACATAGACAGCGGCAAGAATTACGAAAACGTGAAAAAAGTGTATTCCATAAACATAGTGTATTTCGACCTTGGGCAGGGCAAGGACTTTGTATACCACGGCAAAACGGAGTTCCGCGGAGTGCATTACGACGACGTTTTGCGACTTTCGTCGTTCCAGCAGCAGAAGTTCGGCGTGGACGAGGTTTACAAACTCTACCCCGAGTATTACATCCTGAAAGTGAACGATTTCAATCGCTGGTCGAAAGTTCCCATTGAACAGTGGATTTATTTCCTCTCCACAAGCGAAATACCCGAAGACGCCGATGCACCAGGACTGAAAGAGGCCCGGCAGAAACTACTATTTACCAAGATGAGTCGCGAGGAACAGGAGGCTTACCGCCGATATATAGACGACCGCGTGATTTTGGCCGACCAAATTTACACCGCACGGGGCGAAGGCAAACTCGAAGGACGCGCGGAAGGACGCGCCGAAGGACGCGCCGAAGGACGCGCGGAAGGCCTCGCCGAAGGCCTCGCCGAAGGACAGGCGCAAGGCAGAAAAGAAGCACTACTCGAAAGCGCACGAAAGATGAAATCTTTAGGAGTTGACATCAACATCATCCGCTCGGCCACAGGCCTATCCGAAAATGATATAGCGGAACTGTGATATCCTGTCTGCCGCCACACCCATTTTTTATGAAAAAATAAAGGCTGGTAGCAACTACAACTATCTGAACAACAACACTATACAGCAGCCAATTTCGCATTCCGGCCACCACATATTTTATACTTGTGGGGACTTTTTTTTTCGTCTGAAAGCACGTATTTCCGACACATCTTTCAGGCATCCAGCCGATATACACCGCATCAACATACTAGGTTATTGAGAGTTCGCCTCTCCAATGCAATTTATAGAACCATCTTTATATTTATTTGCAATTTTATAAAATGTTTTGTAACTTTGCACTTTCAAAACCCAAAAAAAATCAAAACTATGGATCAGGACACAAACCAACAATTCGAGCAGCAGCAGGAGCAGTTCCGCATTATGCAGGAAACGGAGCAGAACCGCATCAACTTGGAGATGCAGGATGATGTAAAGCCATCGAAAAACGGATGGAAGGTTGTTGCAGCCTTTATCATCATTGCAATTGCCCTGTTTTGGGCATTCAGCGCCAAGGCACAGACAACAACTTTTATCGACAAGCATGTGGAACAGTGCGCACTCCGAACCGGCGACACCGATGGCGACGGGCATATCTCAAAAGCTGAGGCCGACTCACTCAAACTCCTTAACCTCACATCTTACCGCACACACATGTTCAGGGTGGAAAGCTACGAGGATTTGGCCAAATTTCCCAACTTGGAAAAACTGTGGCTTGGCGAAAGCCTCTTGGACACTGTGGACATCTCCAAAAACCTCAATCTGAAATATGTGGCAATATAAAGCGACAACCTGAAAACAATCGTCATTGCCGTAGGCTGCCACCCGCAGTTCAACTATCCATACCACAGTGGCGAAATAATTGTAAAACGCATTTTAAATCCCGATGCACCGGGAGCAATGTTTTTCCAATACTAAATTTCACTATGAAACGTATTATCCTTACTGCCCTGCTTGGCTTTATAACAACAACCCATGCACAGATACCCACTCCCCCGACCCGAGTTGTGCCTCCTGCGGTGTGAACCTGCGAAAGAACGAACCCCACAAGTCGTGGTGCGAATACGTAACGCACTCCTCGGACGATGACGAGGCAACTCCACAGAAACCGCAACCCCAACCCCAACCATCCACCACAACTACGCCAAAGCCTCAGCCCTCCACCCATCTGCAGGACTACAAGCCGGCTCCCGAAAAAACTGAGGCACAGATACGAGATGAAAGGGGCGAGGGATATCAACGAATGTACCGCAATGGCGAAATTTCGTATGACTATATGGAAATGAATCTGTCGGATGTCATTGATTTTATTGGCGACTACTCTACTTACAACGTGGCAGGCAAGGGCGTGGGGATGTGGTTTCGCAACCCAAACGCCGACTATAAAACAAACATGAACAAAAAATGGCTCTACTCTCCGCACTACGAACGAATCCACATTGCAAACGGCAAAAGAGCGGCTATGCAGCTGAAAACCACCAAGAAATGGGGCATCGAGAATTACGAAAAACACGAAAACCTTGTCAATTTCGAGTACGACGAGAAAAATATTTTTCCGAAAGCTGGCTAAGATTTCCGGCTTACTTCCTAAACCAGAAGGACGAGCTGGGCCGCGACCGCTGGTATCTGTACGACGGCAACGACTTCACCTTGGAGTTCCCTTTCAAATCGGTAGAGCTTAAAAGCGAAATATCGCCCTACTATCGCGCTTACGCACAGACACTTGGCGGCGATTGGTATCTTATCTCCGGTTTCCAAAAAGATCCGGGCAACCTGAATATTCTCGGACCTTTCAAAGAGTTGTCCGAAAACACTATCTGCTCCAACACCAAACATCTCATCGTATCAAAAATCGACTACGACGGACGCGAACGCTACGGCATCATGAACTTGGACGGCCAACTGCTTTACAACTTCGAATACGACAAAATTGAACATTCGCCCTCCTCGCTTGCCAACTATGTGAAAGTGTGGAAGAACGGTCATATGGGCGTGCTCGAACTGATGTCGATGAAAGGTCGGGACGGAAAGGAGTACAAGCGCTATGTGGAGTGTGTGAAACCGCAGTATGACATGTTCAAGACTTCCCCAGCGTGTGGGTTTCCAAACAGTCGAGGAGTTTCAGCTACTGCGTGGTTGGCAACAACGACCGTTATGCGCTGACACTCGGCGATATATATGCTCCCATCACCCTGCCTACCATCTACACTCTGAACGAGGTGGAACAGTTTGCCGAACGCTTTTTCACCGAAGGTGCGAACAGCAAACCGCTAAAAGAAAACAAAGACATGGATTTCAAGCAGTTCTGTGAAGTGCGAGCCATAAATTTGTACAAAGAGCTGAAAAACAATGCCATCACCGCTTCGGACGTTGAGTCGATGATAAACGAGGACCGACTGATGAAAGACTATCTTTTTAGTCAAACACAGCAACGCCAGCACTAACTCAAACTGGGCAAATACGACGAGGCAAAACAGGCCTTCGATGTGAAATCGCCTTGGGGAACCATATCGTTGCCTGTACCAAAAGACGAAGCCGAGAGCGTGAAAAAGGGCTGGAAAAGCAGTCTTTCCGACCACACCATACGTCCTTGCCTGCAACTCAACCCCGACACCTACCGCCCCGTGATGTGGAACGTGCAGGCGCTTGTAAACGGCAAATACTACGGCTACAGGGAACAATAGCCAACAATAACGTGCACTGATATGAGAACACTTTTCATCATATTGTTTGCCTCCATAGCACTGCAAAGCACTTCGCCCGAAGAGATGTACGGCGCCTACGACCGCGACGGAAAATACCAAGCCATGCGTGAGCAGATGGACCAAGTGATACAACTGCAGACCGAAGCCGAACAGCAGCGCAACACACAAAAAGCTCTTATCCTTGGCATTTCCATTGTCATCGGCCTAATCCCCATGGTAGTGGTTGGGCGGAAAATAGCAAAAGAACGCAGCTGGGAAAACGACCCGCAGGGCATTCGCAAAGCCTTGGCCATAGCTTTGGCCGGCGGCGCGGCTCTTTTCGCACTCAACTACGCCGTGTTATACTTCAAGGTGACACACAACGAGGTGTTCATGATAGTTTTCCCCGCACTCTTAGCCATCGCCGCCATCGCTATTTTTGTGATAGGAATGAGGAAGAAGTGAGTAATGAGGAATTAGTAATGGATAATGAGCAATAACAAGTAAATGTCTTGCATCCAACATCCACAATCCTGACAAAACCAACAAAGTCAGCCCAATTGCAGATTGCACATTGGCATTGCGCCAGCCAATTTCAACCTTCAACTCTCAACTTTAAACTAAAAACTATCCAAGTATTTCCATTATAAACGGTTTCAGCTCTCCGAAACGAGTGAAATGGTGGCCGCAGTTGTCCATTTCTATCACCCTGCCACAGTTGGCGAAACGCTGTTTGGTAGGTTCGTGGCTGCCCAAAAGGTCGTCGTCGAGGGCAAGGGCGAGATTGATGTTTTTGTTGGGCAACGGCAGTTTTTCGAAAACGTTTTCCTGCAAATAACGGTATTTGGGCAGGAAATTGTCGTAAAAATCGGGGTCGTCGTGGCGTTGAACCATGTGGGTGAACAGTTCCACGGAGTTGGTAACGGGATTTACGGCAAGCACAGGCACATCGGCGTAGGCCGTAAGCAGAAGCGAATAATAACCGCCAGTGCTGCTGCCAACCGCAAGCCGCACATCGTTGGACTTCACAATATCCACAATACGCTGCAAAACCTCGCGCGGGTCGGTGGTACGGTAGTTGAAAGTAGGACTGATGAAATCGTAATCCGGAAACATGGCATTAAGTTGCAACGCCTTGTGAGCACTGCCGTTGGAGTTGTATCCGTGCAGGTAAAGCAATGTTTTTTTCATGTTATATCTATCGTTTTTGGGGGTTATTTTTAATTGTAACTACATTTCGCATTATTGCAAAATTGCCTTTTCAATCGTTGTGATAAGGTTCGTTTTTCAGTATTGTGAAAGCTCGGTAAAGCTGTTCCACAAAGAAAAGCCGCACCATCTGATGCGAGAAAGTCATCTGCGAAAGAGCTATCTTGCCGTTGGCACGTGCGTACACGTCGGGCGAAAAGCCGAAAGCCCCGCCTACCACAAAGGTCAGTCGCCGTATGCCGCTGTTCATCTGCTTTTGCAGGAACTGGGCAAACCCTTTCGATGTGTTCTCCATGCCGTGCTCGTCGAGCAGAATAACGCAGTCCGTTTTTTCCAACGCTTTGATTATCAGAACGCCTTCCCGCCCCTTAACATCGTCTGGCGAGAGATTTTTTGATTCTTTGAGCGCAGGTATCACAGTCATCTCGAAATTAACATAATGAGACAATCGCTTGACGTACAAGTCGATGCCTTGCTGAAGATATTTCTCGTCGGTTTTGGCCACCACGAGCAGCTGAATGTTCATTGTTCGAAATTTTGGGGTTTCACATCAATGGTTACGAAGGGGGCAAAAAAGCGGGCTGCCACGCCTCCGTTGCGAAGCAAAAAATTCAAACAAGCCGACACTTTGCCTTTCACTCCTTTGGCATGCATGTTGTAGAATCCGTTGCTCACCGTTATACGGAAATCGCTCATCGACAGAATTTTACGATAATCGGAGAAAGGCAGCACTCGCTCGGTCCAGCTGCCGGTTTCGGGGTCGCAGGTATTGTATTGGTCCACCTCCTCGTTTTCGCGCCGGAGTTCCACAGCACTTTCTATATCACTGTAAATCAAGCCTCTGGTATTTTTAGCCCAATATTGCAGCTCGGGTACTGAAAGTTGCGGAAAACGCTGGCGTATAAAATCGTAGCGCTTTTGGCAAAAGCCCGGATGCTGTTCGTCGCCCACCTCGTCGGAGAGCATAACTTTGCGCAACTTGCGCACTTTCAGCAGGTTGTCGGGATTTGACGCTGTGGTAAAAACCATCTGCATGGTGGGATTTATCATCTTGAGGTCTGTGAAAAATGGGGTAAGGTCGTAGATGTGTTCGATAACGTCAACGGCGGCCAAATAGTCTGGTTTTACGCCATTTTGCAAGCACCACTGCCGGAGCACGTCGGAGCCACCGCACAATACCTCGTCGGGACCGTCGCGAAGAAGTTCTTTCAGCTGCTCGGCCACCCGCACCGATTCGGCATTATGGTCCACATAAATAACTTTGGCAAAGCCCATAGCCTTGGCAAAATAGGAAAGAAAAGCCAGTCCGCCGCCATAGTCCACCAGAACGGAATGCTGCGGATTGGCGAAACGCTCCAAACAATCGGCATAAATATCGGCATAATAGTCGATTGTGGCAATTTTTGACTTTATGCTACAGACAGCCCCGGCAGAAACGGGAAGTTTGTCCAAGTCGATATTTTTCAATGCGTTGCACGTTTTTTCGAACTTTGCTTCAGTGTTGGCCTGTTTTCTTTTCATCCTATCATTTTTTTAAGTTTAAGCAACGTATTGAATCCCAAACTGCTACTTTTCGTAATTTGGAAATATGGCACTTGCTTTGTACCGTAGTATCGGAACGAGTATTCCACGTTTTCGTCCATACTTCCTTCAAAATCAAATACTTTCACCTTATCGGAAAGCCATTTTATAATATTCCACACAAGCAGTGCGGTCATGCCGTGGATATTCTGCTGGCGGTCGTAGGCGGACATCAGCGCGTAGGCGGTACAACTGTCGTAGGCCACAAAATAGGCTGCCACGAGATTACCCTGCAAGTCCTCCATTCCGGCCAAAAGTCCTTGCTGTCGGCTCACCGCCTCGCTACACACACGCACCACAAGACTGCGTGACAGAAGCTCCTCCCCTCCCCTGCTCTGCCAATAGCGGGCATGGAAATCGTAGAACCTTTCGGGCGAGAGGTCGAAAAACACGCGGTATTTGTCCTGCAAGGCCAATATTTTGGTCTGCCGGCGTTTTTTGTCCATATTGGCAAACACAACATCCAGATTGTCAATACCTTGAATTTGATACGTATAACGCGTAGTCTGCCGGTAGCCTTTCCAGTAAAAGGGCAACCAGTTGGTGAATGCCGGTGCAAAGTTGACACACAAATAACTCAGTTTCAAGCCTTTCAGCCTGTCGGCAAACTGCGAGCACACTTTCTTTTCGAAACTCAGCCGTTCGTTTTCGGTCTTGAAATCGGTTTTCAGGTACCACACACCTCCAAACTGCGTCATCTGCGGCTGAAGTATATATCTCATCCACAGCTTTTTACCAATCAAAAAAGGCATCACGGCCTGCACTTCGCCCTCGCCGTTGCGATACAGCATCACGTCCCACCTTTTGCCGGCGCACACAGCCTCCATCCACCAATGTTGCAAAAACAATGGTATTTCGGGATGCCATTCGCAAAGCTGTCTATATTGCTCTTTTTCTGTCATTTACAAAAAAGAAAAGCAACAGATCAATAGTCCGTTGCTTTTTTTGGTATATCACACAAATTACTGAATTACAACATCTACGCGGTTGTTGGCCACCTTGCCTTCGTAAGTGAGGTTGTCGCCAATGGGGTTTTCGGAGCCGAGAGCCTCAATTTCGATACGATGAGGTACTATGTTGCGTTTTACCAAGGCGTTGCGAATGGCCTCGGCGCGTTTTTTGGAGATGGCTATGTTGTACGTTTCGGTGCCGTTGTCGTCGGTGTAGCTTTTGAGCAGCACTTCCAGCCGGTCGTTCTCTTTCAGGTATTCGGCAAGCTCGTCAAGCTCCTTGTCGAAAGATGCCATAAGCTCGGTGCTGTTTGGCAGGAACTTGATGGTTTTGAAAGTTTTGGCACCTTCGGCGGCGTTGGGGAAGAAATCTATTTTCTTTGTGGCAAAGAACAGCACTTCGCCCACAATGATGATGTCGTCGGTAGGTTTCTGCATGGTTACGTAGTCGGAGCCGTACCAATAGCGGTAATCGATTTGCGCCACCTGAATGGTGATTTTGTTGCGGTACTCGCGCAGTTTCATCCATGCGGAGAAATTTTCAAGAGCCTCTTTGGCAGCTTGCGAGGCCCGTTCCTCCAACTGCATGCGTTTCACCTTGTCGGTGATGGAGGGGTTGATGGCGTATATGGCACAGATTTTCACCGGCACACGGCTGTTGGTTTCCAAAAAGTTCATCACGGGCCTGAACTCGCCCCAAATTTCCTGACGGGAGTCTTTTATGGGCTTGTCGGCATCATTTATCGAATTGAATGTCAAATAATTGAAATTGCAGAAATATTTCTTTTTGGTGTTGAAGGTGGTGAAACGCCAAACCGAGTCGAAATCGGTTTGGCGGACTTTTTTCTTGCCTTCCAAGATGGGGTTCACTTCCTTTTTGCCTTTTTTCTGAGCCTCCACTACCGATGGGGCTATCAAAAGCAGTGCTGCAACAAGAATGAGTATCCGTTTCATGGCTGTATGTTTTTTGGTGGTTAATCGTTTATTTTATTGGGTTCTAAAACAGAGTGGTTTTCGCAATAAAGCAGGCGGGCTTTGAATTTGTCAATCATGATGTAGTCGTGGGTGGAGATTAGGAGTGTGGTCTGGTACTCGCGGTTGATGTTCACAAAGAGGTTCATTATTTCCTCAGAGGTCTGAGGGTCGAGGTTGCCGGTGGGTTCGTCGGCAAGTATCAGTTCGGGGTTGTTGAGCAGGGCGCGCGCTATGCCTACCCGTTGCTGTTCGCCTTCGCTGAGGCGGTAAATGGGGTACAACAGTTTGTCGGGCAGCCCCACCGATTCGATAACTTTCTGTATGCGGTCGTTGATGTCGCTGCGGTTTTTCCAACCGGTGGCACGCATCACAAACGAGAGGTTGTCGTACACGTTGCGGTCGGTGAGGAGCTTGAAATTCTGGAACACAATGCCTATCTTGCGACGCAGCAAGGGAATTTTGGATTTTTTAATCTTGGCCACATCAAAGCCGCACACGTAGGCCTCGCCTTCGGAGATGCGTGTGTCGGCGTACAACGAGCGGAACAACGAGGTTTTGCCCGCGCCGCTTTTGCCTATCAGATACACAAACTCGCCTTTGTTTATGCTCAGACTGACGTTTTGCAGTATCGGGTAGTCGTCGTTTTTTATGGTTGCGTGCTGCAACAGTATTATGGGTTGTGTGTCCATTTTTGGGGTTTAATTACTTATACGTTAGTTTGTCGGTTTTATTGCCTTTTTATTACGCAAAAATCGTTTATTCGATAAATTCCATCAGTTCGCGTTCCACGTTCACGGTTATCACCGACGACACGCAGTTGATACGCACGGCGAAGTTGCCGTTTTTGTCGTTGGATACGAGTTCGCCCTCCAGTCCGTCGAACACTCCGCCGGAGATGAGCCTCACGCGGGCGCCTTTTTTCAGCAGTGCGTTGTTTTGCACAAAGAGTTCCTTTTCCGAAGCTATCAAGCGTCGTATGGCGTCTATCTCCTTCTCAGTGAGCTCGGCTATCTCGTCGCCAAAACGCACATAGCGGGTGATGCCCGGCTGTTCCAGCACGCTGTACAGCTGGTTGAACTTTATCCGCACAAAGATATAGGAGTTGAAAAGCGGCATCTCGACCCATTTCTTGCGGTCGTGCCATTTGCGCAGCTGGCGTTGCAGTGGCAGATACGGCTCAAAACCCTGACGCAAAAGCAGCGCGTTCACCTGCTTTTCGGCGCGTGGCTTGGTGTAGAAGGTTACCCAATGGAAGTCCGTATCGTTCTGCATCTGTGGTGGTTATTTCTTTATGTACGACAAAAAGTCAAGGTCGAGCGAAAGGGCGAAAAACAGAGTTACTTTCCATTTGTCCACTATTTGGTCCTTGATGGAAAAACCGCTGGGCAATATGTCGCCTTCTTTGTATCCGTCGGCGAGCACTTTATATTCGGCCACGTTGGCACCTACTGTGAAATGGAAAAAGTCCACGAATTTGACACTTGGTCCGAAGTAGAAGTTTTTGAACAGGTTTGATCCGCCGAATCCCACATACACGCCAAGGTCGTAGGAGAAATCTTGGTCGAAACGTTTGAAATTGACGCCTTCGGAAGGCGTTTTGCTCTTATTTTTGTGGAAAAGCGGTGTCAGGTCCCATAGCATCACCGATGCGCCGGTTATAAAATCGAACTCCACGCTTCCCGAATTTTTGTTGGTTATGCGATATACCACTTGGTCTTTTACCCCGTCTTCACCGTCGGGCACTTCTATTACATCGGGACGGATGTACCAGTCCGGGGTGCGGTAGAAACGCATTGCAATGCCCTGAATCACACGCACTTTCTTTTTCTTGTTGGTGGCGGCGTTTATCTTGGCTTCGGCCTCTTCGGCGCGTTTGCGGGTGTATTTCAGTTCTTCTTCCTTTTGTATCACTATTTTTTCGGATTCCATAAGGCGGTTCCGGAGCGAGTCGGAGAGGTGCAGGTAATGGTCGCGGTCGGTGCGTACGCGGCGGTAGTTGGCTTTTTGCGCCACAAGGTCGGTGTCGCGCAGGTCGAGTTCGCGGCGCAGGTACTCCACTTCGCGCTGCTTGGCTTCGATGTTCACCTCCTGCGATTTTATAAGTCCCTCAAGGCGTGTGGTTTCTATGCGGCGGCTGCCTATGGAGTCGCGGTAGGTGCTTTCGTTGCGGGTGGCATTTAGTTCCATCTCCTGCAGCTGGCGCACTTTTTCGATAAGCTGGTTGTTTTTTTCGTCGAGCTGCCTGATAAGCTCCGAGTTGGCACTAAGCAGCGAGTCTTTGAGCCGCACGGTGGAACGGAGGCTTTTGCGGAGGCTTTCCACGGTGTTGAGCTGTTTCACGACTAAGGCTTTCAGCTTGGCCACGCTGTCTGCCCCAGACTGATATGCCGCCAGTTGCGACTGAGCGTCGGAGAGCTGGGCTTGCAGTGCCATTATGCGCTTGGCCATTGATGCCGAATCGGTGGCACGCATACGCTGGGCCTCCAGAAGGGTCTGCTCCGCGGCTCGCTGCCGGTTGCGGGCATTTTGCAACGTCTCATCGTTCTGTGCCAATGCCGTTTGAACACACAACAATGCCATCAGTGCCAAGAAAAGGCTTCTGTGCAAGGTTCTCAATATTCGACGGTTTCTATTTTTCATTACTAGATTGTCTGTTTTTGGCGTTGCAAAAATAAAGAAATATCTTTTGCCGACACACCGTTTTTGACATTATTTTTCAACACTTGAATGTTGCAATCGGCTCAGTTGCCCGCAACGATGGCGGCGAGCAGGCGGTCCACCTTGGGCCGCAGTGCTGAGGCTCCCGAAGTGCTGTTGTTTACAAGTATCGAAAAACTCACTTTGTCGCCGTTTGGCCGTGTGGCGTAGCCGGCATAAGACGAAACTCCTGTCATGGTGCCGGTTTTCACACGCATGTCGGTGCCGGCGGGCAGGGCATTTTTCAGCAGGTTACGCACGGTGCCGTTTTCGCCAACCTTGGGCAGGGAGTTGCGGAAGTCGATAAAATAGTCGGTTTTAGAAATTTTGGCAAGGAAATCGGTGAAAAAACGTGCCGTGGCAAGTCCACCGCGCGACAGTCCCGACCCATCGACAACGTTCACGGCCGACATATCCAAGTCCTTGTCGCTCAGGTATTTGTTCACAGCTTTCACAGCATTGTCGAAATTGCCTTTGTTGTACATTTTGTATCCAAGGTATTTGAATATGCTTTCGGCGTACAGGTTGTTGCTGGTCATATTGGTATATTGCGCGACCACAACATAAGGCACTGAGTAATACTCGAATAGCACGGTATAGTTTTTTGGTGTTGACGACACTTCGTCGGAGGCGTGCGAGGTAACGTTGACGTTTTTATGCCGCAGATAAACGGAGAACAACTCGGCGCAGGTTTTTCCGGGATTTGGCATAGCGCCCCTCACCCTGAAATTGCTTTGTCCCAGCGGTACGGTGCCTTCGTAGTAGCGCATCGACGCTGTGGGTGTGCCGTATATCACCACTTTGTCGCCGGAGTTTGCCGGACCGGTGGTAACGTGATTTTGGTGCCGAACGTCGATGCCTTTGGGCTGAATATGGTCGATGTCGGCGGGAAAACCTTCGCGGCGGTCGGGGTTGAAATACACGAAGTACATGTTTTCGTGGAAATTAAGTCCTGTTGCGCCGCAGCCGTAGTAGTTTCCCACGTCGCCCCACTGCCACGTGTCGTGTAGTTGAGTGCCTCCGAAAATGGTGGCGTCGGCAAGCACGCGTCCGTTCACGCTGATAATGCCTGCTTTGCGGATGGCGTTGTGCCAAAGTCGGAACAGGGTGTCCATGGATGTTTGGCGATAGCGGTACGACCCAAGCAGGGGGTCGCCGCCGCCAATGATGAGCAAATCGCCGTTGAGCACGCCGTCGGGGGTGACACTGCCGGTGTAGGCGAGCATCGTTTTGAAACGGAATGCCTTGCCCATATATTCGAACCCTGCCGCCGTGGTGAACAGTTTCATAAGCGAGGCGGGCGACATCAGCCGGTCGGCGTCGTAGGTGTATTCTTCTTTTCCTTGAGTTATATTGTACACGCTTACGCCGATAGAAGCGTGTTTCAGTTGTGGGTCGGAGGTGATGCGCTTCACCTCGTCGGCAATTTTTTTGTTCTGTGCCAAAAGCGATCCGCCAAAGGCGACAAAAGTAGCGAAAGCGAATAATAAAATCTTGTTGGAAAGCAGTTTAGTCATTGGTGGCAAAGTTTTGGTTCATTTCATCGATGGTTTGCAGTATCTGTTCGCGGCCGTAGCCCGTTACCGACGACGAGAGCATCATCTGCGGAAGCTCGTCCCAGTCCTGCATCAGGCGGCGTTTGAAAGAGGCGATATTGTGCATGGTTTCGCGCTGTTTATTTTTGTCGGTTTTTGTGAAAATCACCATCAGCGGCACACCGTTTTTGCCAAGAAAGTTGATGAACTCGATGTCAATCTCTTGTGGCGGTATTCGGGAGTCAACAAGCACAAACACGCACATAAGATTTTCGCGTTCAAGCAGATAGCCCTTCATCATTTTGATCCATTTTTCGCGTTGCTGTTTGGAGATGCGGGCATATCCGTATCCGGGCAGGTCCACAAGGTACCACTCGCCATTTATCTCGAAATGGTTTATGAGCTGTGTTTTGCCGGGCTGAACGCTGGTTTTGGCCAATTTACCGTTGGCTGTGAGCATGTTTATCAGCGACGACTTGCCCACGTTGCTCCGTCCCACAAAGGCGTATTCGGGCTTTTGGGGCGGAGGGCATTTGCGATGGTCGGCGTTGCTTACTACAAAAACGGCGCTTTTAATGTTCATTGTTCCGATAGGTTTTCGTCCTGATTATTAGCGTTTTTGCGAGCCGCACGCAAGGCACGGGTACGTTTGCCCAGTTCGGGGAATTTGAGTTTGCTCCAGTCGATGTTGAAAAACAGCGGACGTTTGAAATAGCGGTTGCGGTTGCGGTACGACATCAGGTGACGGTCTTTCTTTTCGGGATAGATATCGTCCAAGGTAACCAGAATGCCCGTTTCGTCGACGTTGCCGAAAGGCGCATTGATGGCGGTGCCGAACGAAATCATGGTGGAAGAGAGGTTCATATATGCGTTTATCAGCGGCGGCACGGCACTGCCAAGTTCGCGCACGCGGCGCACAAGTATCTGATAATCTTCTTTGTAGTTGTGTCCGTTGAAAATTTTTACAAGCTCGTTGTAGTCGGAGCCTATCTTCATGGGGTCGAAAGGCCAAACAAGTCCGTCGCGGTCGGGGAAATGCTTTTGGTAGAAATAAAGAATGTAATCCTTGGCCAAGCTGTCCATCTGCGGATACATGGTTACCTTGCCGAAAAAATATCTGGTGTTGGGCATCTCCACGGCAATGGTGCCAAGTCCGTCCCAAAGGTTGTCGAGGGAGTACATTCCCTTACGCAAATTATTGGATGGCTGATAATTGGGCTGAACAAAAGATCGTCCCAGCTCCACAGTATAAGGCAGGTAGTCGTTTACAAACCTTTCGGTGAAATGGAAAAGCTCGGCGGTGGGGCTGAAAAAAGTGCCGTCCACCTTACGTAATATGTTGGAACCGTGTATAAAACGGTATCCGCCTACAATCTCCTCGTCATCGGGGTTCCAAACAAAAAGCTGTTTGAAACAGTAGGGTTCGGGGGCTGTGTCGAACTCGTCTATGTCCATCTCCTTGCCGATGCCTCCTCCCTCGGTGGCGAAGCTTATCTCGCGCAAGCGGCCTATCTCGCGCATTATGTTTGGCGAGTGCTCGGCGGTGGTAACATATATTTCGTTGTTGCCAAAATTGGAGCGACGAAGAAATATATCACGCTTTAGCTCTTTCTTAATCAGGGCTTTATCCACAGGCGGTATAATATAGCTGAGGTCAGTCATTGCAGGTGATGATTATTCGAATTTGTTGTTTGGGTTATCGTTGAGGGTGTAAACGTAGTCGCGCACGCGTGCGGCCCACTCTTCGGGCTTGCGGCTTTTGTCGAAAGTGCCGCTGGATATGGTGGGACCGAAAACAAGACGTATCTTTCCGTTGCGCAAACGGAACATCTCGCTCGGCAGCAGCAGCTGCTCAAAGTTGAAACCTATGTGCAACGCCTTGCGGATATTGGCCCAGCGGTAGAAACGCTTGGAGTTGTGGGCATCAACAAAAACGGGGGTTACGTCGCGATGGTAACGCACAGATTTTTTCACGAAAGTCCGTTTCCATTCCAAGTCCTTTATCACGCCGTTGCGTTTGCGCGAACACAGTCCGGCAGGGAAATAGAGCAGGGTGTTTTGTCCGGCAAAGGCCTCCTCGAGCACTTTCACATTGTCAGTGTTTTTGCCAAACTTGTTGATAGGCACGAAACTTTTGCGCAGGCCGGGCAGGTAAAGCAGTATGTCGTTTACGGGAAAAAGAATGTCGGGACGGGTGCGGCCCACTTCGGCGATAAGCGCCATGCCGTCGACGCCGCCAAGGGGGTGGTTGCCCACTATCATGGGGTTGGGGGTGCCGGAAGGCATGTTTTCGGGATTTACAATCTCCACGGTGATGTTGAGCTCCTGCAAGATGCACTGGGCAAATTCGGGGCCAAACTTGTCGCGATACTTGTAGATAAGGGCGTTTATCTCATCCAAGTGCAGCAAACGGCCAAACCAGCGAACCACAAACTTGGGCAACCAGCGGTGCAGACGCTCGCTTTTCGACTTTATCACCTTGTCGAGGTCAATAAATCGCTCGCCAATTTCAATATTATCGATATTTTCTGACATTTTTTCCATTTTAAAACAATCTGCAAAAATACGATTTTTTCGGCAAAAAAGCAAATTGAAATTATCGGCATGGCTTATCAAGTTTTTTTTCGTATATTTGCACGTTTGCAATGTTTGTAATAAAGCATGCACATTATTGTAATTAAAAACATTACGGCAAAATGTCAAGACTAACGGCACAGATACCCGACAACAACATTGAGGAACGGAAACACATCATTTCCGCCCTGTTTGCCGATTTTCTGCTCGCCGAACCACCCCTGATACAAGTTTCAGACACCGACTGCACCACACTTACGTGCGATGGCAAGTCAATCCTTTTCCGCGACCATCTGTGGAACGCCCACCCCAAGCCCCTCTCCTACCTCGACATCCGCAACCTGCCAAGCCCAACAACCTGCACCAACCCTTTCGCTCTGGAAAAAGACATCGTTGTCCTGTTCGGAAACGACGAATTGACCATTACCGACAACGCAATTACCTGTGGCATAGATATTTGGGCATCGGCTTTTTTTATGCTCACCCGATGGGAGGAATACGTGAACCCCACCCGCGATGAGCACGGAAGATTTCCTGCCGCCGAAAGCACTGCACTGAAACACAACTTCTTGCACCGTCCAGTGGTGAACGAATATGCCGAAATGCTACGCCGGATGATGGAACATCTGAATTTCGACATCGCTCCGAAAAAAGCTCGTTTTCGACCCATTCTCACCCACGACATCGACATTTTGCAGAGCAACCCCAAATGGAAATCTATAGCCGGCGACGTCCTCAAACGCCACGACCTGCGCCTTGCCCTGTCGCGCCTTGCCGAGCCACACAATGTGTACGACACTTTCAACTTTCTGATGGACCAATCGGAAAAGGCCGGCACCCGCTCCATTTTCTTTTTCATGGCCGCCGACCACAGGTTGGGACACTCTTGCAACTATCTGAACACCAGAAAGTTTGCACAGACAACCAAAGAAATCAAACAACGTGGACACATCATCGGGTTCCATGCCGGACACGGCACCGCCGACAATCCGCAACAATACGCCGATGAGTTGCAGTTGCTGCGTAACAGGACAGGACTAAACATAACCTTTTCGCGCCAGCATTTCCTTAAATTCGACATGCCTCATACTTTCAACATATTGGAAGACAATGGCATAAGCCACGACTTCAGTCTTGGATACAGCCAGTGCGACGGGTTCCGCTGTGGCACGGGCAACAGCTACAGGGTGTTCGATTTCCTGAACCGCAAAACGCTGAACCTCCGCGAAGTACCGCTAATAACCATGGACGGAACGCTGAAAAACAACAAACAGCTCTCTCCCGCACAAGCCGAGGAGCAAATCCACAACACACTGAAAATCTGCACAAAGAACCGAACTCCATTTAGTCTGCTTTTCCACAACTCAAGTTTCGACAATTACACTTGGCAAGGTTGGAAACAACTGTATATCAACATCATAAACCAAATCTGCCAACAACCATGAAACAGCTGCTAATGCTATTGGACCATTTCCCTCCTGCCTTTGCGCCGCGCATGGGATATCTGGCCAAATATCTGAAAGACATGGGGTGGGACGCTGTCGCACTGCATTGTCCTCATCCTGAAATCAACACCGGGTTTGAACATCTTGCAAAATATATCGAAAACTATAATATTGACATAAAGCATTTGTTTAAAAACCATACAATAAATCGCTTTTTATCAGAATTTTACGGACTAACAAAATTTCGACACCTTTGGTCTTTGGACGATGAAGCCATGTATAAAAAGACACAGGAAATTCTGAAATGCCGGCATTTTGACGCCATTATTTGCTCTACCGCAAGTTTCTTCCCTCTGAACTGTGCATCACGTATTGCCAAGGAGACAAAACTGCCAATGCTCATAGATTTGCGCGATATCTATGAACAAAACACCAACTTATTATCCACCAACACTTTATCGCGACTTCTACACAAAAGGCAAATTGTCAGACGCAACAAAATTCTTGCCAACGCCGCGGCAGTAACAACCGTTTCCTCTTGGCACAAAAATTTTTTGTCGCAGTTTAACAACAATACCTCACTTGTTTTCAATGGCTTTGACGAAAACATTTTTGTTTTTCCAAAAGCCATTGAAACAAAAAAATTTACCATAACCTATACTGGAAGCATCACTTTAAATGGCGAAGATTCGCAACGCTCCCCTGAACTCCTATTCCAAGCTGTTTCCGAACAACAAAATAAACAAAATGTCTCTACGGAAAACATCTGCATCCGCTTTTTCACCAATGAACAAAGTTTTCCTTTAATTAAGCATCTGGCAAAGAAATATAATGTGGAAAATGTGGAAACACACGGCAGAGTAGCCGCTGTGGAAGTCCCACAACTATTGTACAACAGCAACATACTTCTGCTGCTGGCTTCGGAAAAAAACACCCGCGGCGTGCTCACCACAAAACTGTTTGAATACATGGCCTCCAACCGCGAAATACTGTGCATCCCCAACAGCGGCGGCGAAATAGAGCATCTGCTCACCCAATCGCAGGCGGGATGTTGTATCAACACTTTACCAGAACTCTGCGCGTATCTGAAATTCAAATACAACGAATGGCAGAAGAAGCACTATGTAGAGCCCCACACCGACCGATTGTTTGCCGAAAACTTCTCGCGCGAGCGGCAAGCCATGCAATTTGTGAACATACTGAATAACATAATAAAAACCAACAACTTATGACACCCTTAGCAGAGCTCTTGCGTCCCACCTCCCTCGACAACTACATAGGTCAGACCCACCTTGTGGGCAAAGAGGCCATTTTGCGCAACGCCATCGAATCGGGACGGATACCGTCGATGATACTTTGGGGACCTCCGGGAATTGGCAAAACAACCTTGGCAAGCATCATATCCAAAACCCTAAACCGCCCTTTTCACGTGCTAAGTGCCATAAGCTCAGGCGTTAAAGACGTGCGTGCCGTGATAGACGCGGCGGAAAACGAGGAAAACGCCATACTGTTTATCGACGAGATACACCGTTTCAACAAAAGTCAGCAGGACTCGCTGCTTGGGGCGGTGGAGAAAGGCACCATCACCCTGATAGGGGCCACCACCGAAAACCCTTCGTTCGAGGTTATTTCGGCACTGCTGTCAAGATGCCAGGTGTATATACTGAAAGAGTTTGGCGTAGAGGAACTTACGCAACTGCTCAACAATGCCGTGGAATATGTAAAAAACAACCTTGGCCGCAACTTGGAAGTGAAGGAAACCGAAGCCCTGTTCCGCCTTTCGGGAGGCGACGCGCGAAAACTGCTCAACGCCATAGAAATGATAATCAACAGCTCGTCGGAACAAACTATTGTTATAGACAACACTCACGTTTTGAACGTGATACAGAAAAGTCTTGCCATCTACGACAAGAAAGGCGAGATGCACTACGACATCATTTCGGCTTTCATAAAATCGATGCGTGGCAGCGACCCAAACGGCGCCGTGTATTGGCTTGCGCGGATGATAGAGGGCGGCGAGGACCCGCTGTTCATAGCCCGACGGATGCTTATCTTCGCCTCGGAGGACATCGGCAACTCCAATCCCAACGCCCTGCTTCTGGCCAACGCCTGTTTCGATGCGGTGAACAAAATCGGCTACCCCGAATGCCGCATAATACTTTCGCAAACCGTTTTGTATTTAGCTTCTTCCGTAAAAAGCAACAGCGCCATAATGGCAATAGACGATGCCATAGCCACTGTTCGACGCACTGGCGACCTGCCCGTGCCGCTTCACATACGCAACGCCCCCACCAAACTGATGAAAGACCTCGGCTACGGCAAAAACTACAAGTACGCACACGACTACACGGGAAATTTTGTGGAACAGGAGTTCCTGCCCGAACAACTTTCCGGCACACGGTTCTACACCCCCGGAGACAACCCCCGCGAACGTGATACTCAGCGACTTCTCTCGGAACGATGGAAGGGGAAATACGGTTACTGAAATGTTAAAAGCAAGGTTTTTCAGCTTCGGATTGGGATAATTCGGTTGACTAATAAGCATGCTCTCAAGCACAAAAAAAAAAACGGGTGGACAATGGTTCACCCGTTTTATTCTTGCTACCATCGGCAGGGATCAAAGCCCCAAGGTTTGCAAAATCAGGTGCAGAATGTCGTTGTAATGACGTATCTGGCAGCCATCACAGGTGTCGTCGGGCGAGTGGTAGCCGCCGTAGTCCCCGCCTTTGGTTAGCACAAACACAGCCGGCAGTCCTTTTGCCGCAAAGGGATAATGGTCGCTGTTGGCGGAAATTTTGCGCGGCTCCACATCGGCCACATATCCATGCTCGGCATTCACAGCCTTCAGTTTTGCAAAAAAGGCCTTGGTATTGTCGGCCTCGGCGTTGAAAACCATAATGCCCTCGTCGCCACCGCAAAACAGGTCGATGTTCACCATAAATTTCACCTTCGACAGGTCGAACAACGGATTTTGCACAAAATAAATGGATCCCATCAGCCCCGACTCCTCGCCGCTGAAAAACAGGAACACCGTTGTATAGTCGGCTGGACGGGCCGCGAAATGCCGCGCCAAGTCAAGCACTGCCGCCGCGCCGCTGGCATTGTCGTGCGCGCCAGGATAAACAACTTTCCCCACCTGGCCAACATGATCGTAGTGCCCCATAAACACCACAAGGCTGTCCTTGCATCGCGTTCCTTCAACGTATGCCACCACGTTTTGCGTAGGGTGTGCGGCAAAGCGGTTGTCCACACGTACCTTTATCTTTTTCGGTTTGTCCGACATCAGACTGCTTTTCACGAACAACAAGCTAAAATCCATCGGTTTAGCGTTGGCTGGGATGGACATCGGTGGCATGGCGTCAACGCCCAGCAGCACCCCTGCCGAGCCGAACACGTCGGTGCCACGCTTTATCAGATTCAATTTGCGTCTGGACGTTTTGTTCAAATCTTTGTCGTGGCTAACGTCTATATACACAAAGCTTTTGGCAATGTTTTTTGCATTTTGCATAAGAAACAGCGCCACGGCAGCGTCGTCGGAAAGTTTCTCGGCATCGAAATAAAGCACGGGAAAACGGCCCTTGCAGGGTTTGGTAGTGCCTGCAGGACTGAACTCCGTCCCTTGCGTCATTTTTCGGCCACCCACGGTGAGCTCCACCCTGCCGTCGAGTATGCAGATGTCGAAAGCGTAGTGCTGCAGGAAGCCTTCGGCAAGAGGTTTTGTACCAAAAGATTGCAGTTTCGTGGCAAGGTAGGTTGCCGCAATGCTGTCGCCACGATAGGCGGCACCACGTCCATGAAACTCGGCCGAGGTCAAGTCGCGGATAACGCCACGGGCAAAGATGCTGTCCTGAGCACGCAACGCCAATAGCGGACACAGTAGCACAGCAATACAAACAAGATACTTTAAAGTGCGCATTTTCAACAAAATATAAAAAAAGGAAGCCGCGAAACAGCTTCCTTTAACAATAATCTAATAATCACTTAAGCACCAATCATGTTAGTGTAAGCGGCAGCGTCCATCAGGCTGTCGATTTCGGAGGCGTCGGAGATTTTTATTTTCACCAGCCAGCCTTCGCCGTAGGGGTCGCTGTTTACGATAGCGGCGTCACTTTCCAGAGCGCCATTCACCTCCAAAATTTCACCGCCAACGGGCAGCATGATGTCGGAAACGGTTTTCACAGCTTCGATAGAACCGAACACTTCGCCTTTTCCAAGTGTCTCACCTTCGGTAGTGATGTCAACAAATACAATGTCGCCAAGTTCGTGCTGAGCGTAATCGGTAATTCCTACGTAAGCAAATTCGCCTTCTACACGCAACCATTCATGGTCTTCGGTGTACTTCAAATTTTCGGGTATTTTCATTTTTTGAGTTTGTTTTTAATTATGTTTATCGTTTCAATTATTCTACTGTAACAGTTTATTTATCAATACTTTGCAATTTTCCAAAATCAAATTGGGAACTTACAAAAGTTTTTCAAAAATACATTTTTTCTTTCAATTTTCAAAACCCACACAAAACTTTTAAAACTTTTTTTTCAACAAAGCAGAAAAAAGCGTTGCGCAGACCCGCTTTTTACCAGTCGTAATCCCAGTCGGAATCGCTTTCCTGCTCCTCCTCCACATAAATCTCCTCGCGTTCCTCGCGTTCTTTTTTGCTGAACAGTTTTTCCAAACCTTTGGAGTCCTTCTGAACCGAAGTGGCTTTTTTATCCTCTTCGATAATTTTTTTCAGCTCGGTGGTATAGGCCATGTACCGAGGCTCAACGATGTCCATGTCGCGGTATATGATGGCGCCGGTGTAGTAGTGCATGAGTATTTCCTGATATTTGTAGCCAAGTGTTACCATGCGTATAGCCCCTTCCTGACTGAGCCCAACGCCGTGTCCAAAGCCTTTGCCGTTGAGTATCACCTTGTTGCCATCGGTTGTAACCGAAAAGAAGGTGGATTTCAGCTTAAAATCGGTGCGGATACGCGTGAGCGGAATGTTGGCGATGCGTGTTTTACGCTCATCCTGCCGGAAATTGAGCAGTTCGTCGCACACTGCCGAGTCGGAGGTGTTGAGTTTGTGTTTTTTGGCAAAATAGCCGAGCCATTCGTTTTTGGTGAGTTCGCGTTTCCAAACGGATTGTTTCATCCTGTACGAGAAAGTGTCGGGCACGGAACGCAGGTAAGGCACTTTGGCCGACCACACGTCCTCCGAATTTGCCGTTTGTCCGCCCGAGTTGGAATGAAAAGGTGTGTCGATAGGCTTGCCGTCCTTGTCCACCAGCACCTCGCCAACGCTCTGCAACGTGCCGAACACTATTTCGGGACGTATGCAGCGGTTGTAGTAGGCTTGGCAGTGCACGTCGTCGCAAAAGTTGTATCCGTCGTTTTTGTGCTTGTTGCGATTGCGCAAAGCCCATGTGCGGGATATTATCGCCTGCACCCGGAAAATGTCGGTTTGGTCGGGTTTACCGTAAATTTCGGACTGCACCACACCCGATATGTAAGTCTCGAAATCGACTTCAGTAACAAACTCCAACGAGTTGTTTTTCAATACTTTAACAAAAACATTTCCCTCGTAGGTACGCTGTTTCTTGCCCGATGGGTTGATGCAAAACAAACTCGCCGAATCGACGGAAACTATGGATATTTTATCGTAAACACCTAATTCGTAAGAATTTGCAGCAACCCACACCTTACCGTTCTGCACTCTAACCTCCACGCTGCGGTTTAGGTCGAGGGTGTCGGAAATGGGCGTTCCCAAAGGGTCGCAAACCACAAAGCGGCCGACATCAAAGGAAAGAACGGCTTGCGTGATTTTGGTGGCAGAAAAAATCCTTACCTTCACTTTCTCGGCACAAAGGGGAAGCGACAATGCAAGAGTGAAAAAAACGACAAGGTATTTCTTTATCATCGGTATTATTGTTTTATTGATGCAAGTATCGAATTGGCAGTGCGTTGCGATGCACCCACCCCACCCAGTTGCTCACGTATCAGGTCGTACTCGTGTTGCAGGGATTGACGGTAGGTTTCATCAACGGTAATTTTTTTGAACTCAGTTTCGAGCTCGATTGGATTCAAATCGCTCTGTATCAGCTCCCTTACCACAGGCTTGTCGGCAATGAGGTTAACAAGGGAGATGTAATTGACTTTGGCGAAGCGTTTCGCGATGAAAACCGACAGAGCGTTGGCCTTGTAGCAAACCACCAACGGCAGGTTAAACAAAGCCCCTTCGAGGGTAGCTGTGCCAGAGGTGATTACACCGGCAAAAGCGGCTTTGAGCAGAGGATAAGTCTGGTCGTAAACCATGGTAACGTTGTCGGAGTGGATATAAGGTGCGTACATACGGTCGCCAAGGAGCCGCATTGCAGCAATAACAAACTGATATTCGGGATGTTCTTCAGCCAAACGGCACATATCGGGCATCATTTTGCGGAGCTCCATTTTGCGGCTGCCGGGCATAAGGGCAACGATGGGGCGATTGTCGAGACCGTTGCGACTGCGGAAATCGTCGGCGGTGGCATTTTTGTCGAAATCGTCAACGGCATCCAAAAGCGGATGGCCCACAAACTCCACATTTTCAACGTTGTTGCGGTCGTAGAAAGGTTTTTCGAACGGCAATATTACAAACATTTTGTCCAACACACGGCGCATGGTTTGTATACGTCCCTTTTTCCATGCCCACACCTGCGGCGAGATGTAGTAAAAATTTTTAAATCCCTGAGCGTGAGTAAATTTGGCAATTTTAAGGTTAAATCCCGGATAGTCGATGAAAACAACGGCGTCGGGATGGAACTCAACAATGTCTTTTTTGCACAAAGCGATGTTTTTCAGCACAGTACGCAGGTTTGCCACCACTTCCACAAAGCCCATAAAGGCAAGGTCGCGGATGTGCTTGACCATTGTTCCGCCTACGGACTGCATAAGGTCGCCGCCCCAGAAACGGATTTCGGCCTGCGGGTCGTTGCGCAACAGGGCTTTCATAAGATTGGAGCCGTGCAAATCGCCCGAAGCCTCGCCTGCTATGATGTAGTATTTCATTGATGGTCAGATGTTCAGATGTCCGGATTTTCAGATTTTCAGATGGTCAGATGGTAGGATTTTTCAGATTGTTGGATTGCTGCATTATCAGTTTTTATACTTAACTTATTATGACAAAGCGACATCATGACTTCTTACAAGAAAAACTATAAAAGCCACAAGCAGCAACGAAAGCGTTATCATAATGCCTTTGGAAGTTTGCATAAGTTGCAGATTTTTAGCGTAGTAGCGCAACAGAACTATGGCTGGGACAAAGGCGACTAAAAAATATTTCATATTGTCGGAGAACGGCACTTTGAAAAATGCGAAAACCGCCAATATCACAAGGGCTGCAACCACAATAGAACCCAAGCACACCAAAAATCCCACAAAATAACTGTCTTTTTTCATAACTTACTGATTAAAACGTTTTTGCAAACTGTCGATATGTTTATAGTCGGTGTAGTCGAAATGCGTTGGCACGATGGAAACATAGCCGCTGTCGAGGGCGTGGATGTCGGAGCCGGGCTCGCGGTCGTCGCAGATAAATTCGCCGGTGAGCCACCAATAAGGCTTGCCTATGGGGTCGATACGGCGCTCGTGGCTGTCGGCCCAAAACGCCTCCGACTGCCGGCACACACGCATGCCCTTTATCTGTTCGTATGGCAGGTCGGGGATGTTTACATTGAGCGAAGTGCCTTTGGGCAAAGGATTTTTCAGCACATCGGCCACTATCTGGCGGACTATCGGCACACAGGCCGAAAAATCGGCGTCGGGATTGTGGTTGAGCAGCGAAAAACCTATGGCGTCGTAGCCTTTCATCGAAGCCTCGATAACAGCCCCCATGGTTCCGGAATACACCACGTTGATGGAGGCGTTGCTGCCGTTGTTGATTCCCGACAGCACAAGGTTGGGACGGCGCGGGCAATAATAACCTGCCCCAAGGTCGAAACAATCCACTGGGGTGCCGTTGCAGGAATAGATGCAAAGGCCCGGTTCCTCGCTGACGGTGCGGGTGCGCAGGGGCACCGCCGAAGTGAGGGCGTGCGACATTCCGGAGCCGTTCACGTCGCTCGATATCACCACAATGTCGCCGAAGTCGCGCACAGCATCCACCAGCACGGCCAATCCCTTGGCATGAACAGTGTCGTCGTTGGTGATGAGTATAAGAGGTCTTTGGTCTGCCATCGCGATAACTATTTGATTGGATGCATTTTATCTTTTCCCAAGAAAAAACTTGCAGGTTGCAGTATGTTGTCGAACACATAATACTGAATCAGCACTGTGTCCTTGGTGTCGAGAATGGCGTAGAGGCGGTTCACGTCGAAGAAATCAGCTATGTTTTCGTCGCCTTTCATGGTGGCAAGTGCTTCGGGGTCGGCAAATTTGATGTAGGTGCTCATGCTACGCACATTTCCTGCGGTGTCGGTGATGGTGAGTTCAAATCCCGGCTTGCGCGAAAATGTGGTGTCGAGCTCCACTTTGGGCACCACGCCGGCAAACTGGTCGAAGTTGAGGTTCACAAACGACGACAGCAGCTGACCCACACGCATGGTGTCGAAAGGCACGGCCTGGCCTTGGTAAAGGAAATCGAAGGCATCGCCGCTACGCACCACCTCGAACGACTCCTGCGGCTGGTTGGGGATATCCACTTTCACCGACTGCAAGGCCGTTACCGGAAGGTTTAGTATGCTGTGGCTGCGCCAAAGTTCGGGCACCGCTTCGAAACGGGGACCCAAGTAGCCGCGGAATCCGGGTATATGCACGATATAAGGTTCGTCGTCGCCGTTGCGGAACACGTACGAACCCATATTGTCCTGTGTTTCGTGTCCGATATAGTATGTGGCCACCAGCTTTTCGCTCTTGAACAGCTGCAAACGTCCCCCGAACCAGTTGATAAAAGGCACTATCTGGTAAACCTCCACTTTGGTGTGGCTGATGGCGATGTCGTCCACAATGTTTTTGCGGGCAGCGCGGTTCACATGCTGACGTATGCGCATCTGGTTGAGGGTTTTTAGCAGCAGGTCTATCTTTGGCTGGCTGGCAGCATATTGGCCGTCGACAAGCCAAGTGGTGTCGTCGGCAACACGCTGGAGCAGCACTTTGTTGTCCAGCTTGTCGGCCATGTATATTTTTGTTATCGAAGACACGTCCTCGATATGGAACACCTCATCGAAAGTGGATTTTCGGGTGCCGTGGCGGACCACAAAAAAAGTGCAGATGGCCAATACCACCACGGCGGAGATGGAGATGGAGATGATTATCAGATTGCGTTTTTTCATTGTGGATAATTTATCTTTCTGTTTTTTTGTTGCGGATACGGCGTACAACTACTATCACAACGCCAGCCAGAGCAAGTATTGCCATGGGCAGGAGTATGTTTATCAGCTGATAGCGAAGTCGTTGCTCTTTCACTGACATGGCGTTTAGTTTACGCAGTTTCACCTCGCGCGAACGCAGGTTGAGCACGTCCTCATCGCCGCAAAGGTAGTTAACGGCATTGAGTATCAGGTTTTTGTTGGCATACATGGTACGTGTCCAGTTGTCGTAGCCGAGCGGATATGGCTGGTTGTACTGGTAGTTGAAACGGTTGCGTATCATGTCGCCGTCGGCAATGACAATCATTTTTGTGGAGTCGCTGAGGTCGCGGAAGCCCATCTCTGGCATTTCGGTGAAATTTGGCGACAGGCGGTTTTTCCAAGCGGAGCGGAACTGGCCTTCGAGCAGCACAGCCACCGGCAGGTTGCTGTGGTTGAACAAGCGCTGGTCGGGTTCCACGCGTGCCACGTTGAGGTCCACGCGAACAGGAGCATTGCTCACATGCACATACTCCGACGTGGTAAGCAGCACCGTTTTATGTATATCATTATCTATCAAATCGATAGAACTAACGAACTCTCCTTTTATAAGGTCAAGGTTTTTAACGATGGGATGGTCGGCAGTAGGCACAAACTCCGGAAAATAAAACCATGGGTGGAAGTTGATGGTCGGTTTGTCGCCCACCATGCCGTCCTGCATAGGAATGGGCATGCAGCGAATGTCGAGCAGCAGGTTGGGATTGATTCGGACACCGTAGGAGAATAGCATCCCGTCGAGGTTTTCGAAGGGGAACCTCACTCCTATGGCCACGTCCTTGCTCTGGAGGCTGTCAATATCCATTGCCACAGGGTCGATGAGCCACAGTATGCGTCCGCCGTACATCACAAATTGGTCGATGATGTAGAGGTCTTGGTCGCTGAAAGGCTGTGTGGGCTTGGGTATAACAAGCAGGTCGTAACGGTTTTTTAGGATGTACGACAACGAGTCCTTGGCACTTTGGCGACGTTCGGTAAGGGCGTTCACATTGCCGTCGATACGCACGTTTTCGCACGAGTAGTAATCCACCAGCGACATCTGTATGTCGAAAATGTCCTGCCGTTCGAGTTCGCCATGGCCTTGCAGGAATCCCACGCGGGCGGGCATCACTTTGGTAAGGCGGCGGATGGCGTCGGTAAGGTTGTATTCAAGGCCTTGCACGGCATTGTTCAGCTCTTCGGCCTGCGACACCCAGCGCTGACCGGGCAGCAGGTTAACAACAACCTCGCGGCCCTTGTAACTCACTTCCACATAAGGAATTATAATCCGCTGGGTTTGTGAGCCTTCGCCTTTCTGCTCTATCACCGTGGGGCGGATACCTTTTTTGGCCAGATCTTGGTAGAACGTCTGCTGGCGCTCCTTGTCGTCGGCAAAAGAGTTGGGGTCGATGAACTCATATTCAATGTTGTCGTTGTAGCTGCGGAACCGGTTGAGCATGTCCTTGGTTTCGTCGTGCAAGCGTTTGAAATCGCCAGGAAAATCGCCTTCGAGGTACACTTTGAACATCACAGTTTCGTCAATGCCCTTAATCAGCTTTTTTGTAGAATCGGCGAGAGTGTAACGTTTATCGGCAGTAAGGTCGAAACGTGTTGAAACGAAATTACCGATAATATTGACAAAAACAAGGATAAGCAACAAGGAACCCAAGAAAATCAGGCTGTTCCTGCGCATGTTTCGCTTTTGCGACGACTGTTTGTCGTTTTGTGCCAATCGTTTAATCTTCATATATTTACATCAAAGAAAGATCCGTACATTATTTTTTCCACTTGCGCGACTGCAAGGTCAAGTAGGTGAGCGACAGGAATATGGCAATAACGCTCAGATAATAGAGCACGTCGCGGGAGTCGATAACGCCGCGGCTCACGCTCTCGTAGTGATGCCGTATGCCGAACCACTTGACAAACATGCTTCCCGACATTTGGTACAATGTCTCGAAACCCAGATAGCTGAAAAAGCACAGCACTATGGCCACAATGAAAGCCACTATCTGGTTTTTGGTTATTGCCGATGCGAAAATGCCGATGGAGACGAATACCGCCGCCAACAGCAGCAACCCGATATACGACCCAAACACCGCTCCAGTATCCACATTGCCTACCGGATCGGCGATACGGTAAACGGTTATATAATAAACAATTGTGGGCAAAATGGCGAGAAATGCGAGGGTAAGTCCGGCAAGGAACTTGGCCATTATGATGGTGTAGTCGGACAGCGGCTTGGTAAGCAGCAGCTCCATGGTGCCGGCACGCTTTTCCTCGGCAAACATACGCATGGTGATAGCCGGAATCAGGAACAGGAACAGAAACGGCGACACAAGGAAAAAGGGGCTGAGATCGGCAAAGCCGTAGTCCAGAATATTAAAATCGGAACTAAACACCCACAGCAACAGGCCGTTGAGCAACAGGAACACAAATATAGTAAGGTAGCCCATCAGCGATGAGAAAAAACTGCCCAACTCTTTTTTATACAGTGCTAACATACATTACCGTTTTACGTTTAACGCTTATTTTCAGCCATATACAACAAACAATTGCCACATACGGCTCGAAAAAATCAATCTGCAAAAATACGAAAAAAAAACGTGATTTGCAAATCCACGGCGCATATACTTTTTTTGCAACCGCAGGACAAGTGAAAATATATGGCCTATGCCAAATTTTGCACAAAAACAAAGAAAAACCACGCACAACGTTTATCGAACAAGAAGCACAGCCCCTTTCTGCATACGGCTTATGGTGGGCTGCGACTTGGTTCTGAAATTTATCATATAAACGTAAGTGGCCGTCGGGCAGGCATGACCTTTGTAGGTGCCGTCCCAGCTCTCATCGGGATTGGTGGAATGGAACACTCGCAGACCGGCACGGTTGTAAATCATAATTTCGTACGATTCGATATTGTGATACCCCACCACCAGAAGTCGGTTGTTGTCGGCATCGGGGGTGAAAGCGTTGGGCACCCACACATCGCCTTTGATAATGGGGTAAACGTTTTTCGACGAGTCGGCACATCCCACAAAGGTGGTAACAATAAGTGTTACGTGTAGCGAGTCGCTCTCGATATGTGGAGTATAGTAAGCCGATGTGCTGTGCAGCACCTCCTTGTCGGGATAGCGGTCGGGGATTTCGTGGAAAATCCATTTGCGGTCGTACACATTGCCTTTGGAGTAGTCGCGGAAAGTCATCTGCATGCCATCTTCCGTAATAGCCCGCGGACTCATCTTGTAGTAAGCCTGCAGGTTGTAGGGGGTGTCAACAAACATGGAAATATGCACTATGCTGTCGCAGCCGGCAACTGTTTGCAAGTCTTGCCGGTACCAGCCTTGTCTGCTGTACGACTGTCCGTTGACATCGACATGTGAGCCGGCGCAGATGGCGAAATAGAGGGTGTCGCGGATGGTGTCAGACACGGTGAGGTTTATATGTAGAATACTGTCGCAGCCTGCCGGCGTACGCAATTCTTGGCGATACCAGCCGCCGAGGGAATAAGTAATTCCGTTCAGTTGCACAGTTTTCCCTGCACAGATGTTATATTCCACCGTGTCGCGGATGGTGTCGTTCACCGTAAGGTTTATCACAGTAATACTGTCGCAGCCGCGTATAGTGTGCAATTGTTGCACGTAAGTGCCTTGGCGGGAATACATCTGTCCGCCATGTACGAAAGTGTTTCCGGCACATATTTCTTTCCAGATGGTGTCGCTATATGTGGGATTCACTTCCAAATCGATGTACAAACGGCTAAGGCAGCCTGTGGAGGCGTTGCGGTTGAGCTGGCTGTAGAAACCCGATGTGGTATAGCTTTGGTTGTTAGTGTCGAAACTACTGCCGGCGCAGATGGTCCGGTAAACGGTGTCGCGCAGGGTGTCGGTCACCGTAAGGTCGATATACAAACGGCTGTAGCATCCGGTTACGGCGTCGCGGTTGAGCTGATTGTAAAAACCTGTGCGATTATACTGCCGTCCGTTGGTATCGAAAACCGCACCGGCGCAGATGGTCCGGTAAACGGTGTCGCGCAGGGTGTCGGTCACCGTAAGGT
>ERZ842401.1299-NODE-1299-length-36110-cov-5.519235_pt1 | contig 36110 bp, 43 predicted proteins | sample MGYA00521270_ERZ842401 | MGnify/ENA primary metagenome ERZ842401 (study PRJEB31892, sample SAMEA3878208) | bioreactor metagenome | biome: Moose rumen | place: Sweden | collected 2011-10 | study: EMG produced TPA metagenomics assembly of the PRJEB12797 data set...
ACTATATACTTTTTGCGATATTTAAAATGAATTCAATTGTTCTTTTTACTTGGTCGTAGGGTAATAAATTACTAATTGACAAATTAAATTGATTATAAAAAGAAATATAATCAATTCCCATTTTTTGTGAAACGATATTTAAAACAGAAATAATATAATTTTGAAAAGCATTTAAAAGTTGATAATCTATTTGTTTATTAAGCAATGCTATTCCCTTTTGTGCAGCATCAGCTAACAAGTTAGAACTTTCGTTTCTTCTCTGCATATAACTATAAGCAGAATGAGGTTGGCTATAACTAAACATTTTTGCCTCCCTTCTTCTTCATAATAGTATTCAATTCTTCGTTATATTTATTTTGGATATTAAAATCAATGTTTATGTTTTGAGCTTTATTTGCGGCTTCATCTAAATTTTGTTTTGCTTGTTCCATATTTGCATATAGCGGATTATTTATCTCCCATTCAAAATCTCCAAATTTAAATTTTGCTAAAAAAGGTATAAACGTCCATATAATTAGCATACATAACATTGCAGAGTTTCCGCTGAAAGGCTTAAAAATTATTACTTCCTGCCAGTTAAATATGCAATAAAGTAATAATGTCGCAAAAATTATGAAAAACCATATTGCTAAAAATATAAACATTCCTTTTTTCATGCGAATTTTGGCCTCTTTCAATTTTTAATACTGCTATTATAAACAAAAATATTATTAAATGTTTATTTGTTAATAAAAAATTAAGCATTAAGTGATTATGTCCGTTTCTGACATAGCCTTCGTTTATGATAATATAAAATCACGGTAAAGATATGAATACTCTCGAACAAGACAATTATTTAAATTTAATATATAAATGTAAAGACAGCAAACAAGCAGTTCTAGACTTTTATGCTTTTAAAGATTCTATTTTACCAAATAAAATCTATCGTTATCAAAAATGCAGTAATAAAAATATTGATGCACTCAAAAATAATTACATTTGGTTGAGCAACCCAGATGAATTTAATGACCTTCATGATTGCAAAGTTAATATAAATTCAGATTTATGGGTAATAAATAATGTTTTTAAACACTATGATTTATCCGAGTCAGAGACAAAACTTATATTTGATTTAATACATAAAGTTATGACAGGATTAGACTTTGATATATTTACATCAACCCTAACATCTGAAAAGTATTGTCGTATCAATGAAATCCTAAATCCGTTAAAGGATATAACTACATATAAAGAATATTATGAAAAATTCAAAGAATATAGCAATCCTCATAAAGAGAAACCAATGAAAATAAGCTGCTGGGCAACTTGTTTTTCAAATAAAATGGATAATATTTTAATGTGGTCACATTATGCAAACTGGAACAAAGGCTTTTGCGTAGAATACGATATAAGTAAGGATTTGGAATTTAAACATTATTTATATCCTATTATTTATTTATCCGCACCAATTTTTAAACCAGAATTAGTAGGAATGGAGATTGCAATATCTCAAACTATCTTTGCAACAAGTAAGTGTAATACTTGGGCATATGAAGAAGAGTATAGATTCTTTGGCAAAAAATCTGGTAAATATACAATGAAAAACAAACCCAGTTGTTTATATCTTGGCAAATGTATAGATAAAAAAGATGAACAAAAATTAATTAAGATTGCCAAATCACAAGGAATTACAACTGTAAAAAAGATGTCTACTATTCCAGGGAGATATGAATTGTCATCGGAAGTTGTTTATAGTGAAACCTCACAGGATTAAAGGATATTACTATGGATATTATAGACAGGTTAGCGAAATCAAAATTCAGGAGCAGATTTAAGCTTCGAGCAAAAGAGCTTGAATATATCAAAGACAAAGGTCTTGATAAAATCAAGAGCCACGCAGAAGATTTTATTAGGGATAGAGTTGCTCCAGCAGAACCTGTGAACGATGGCAAACAAACTCCAATGCGTGGGCATCCTGTTTTTATCGCTCAACACGCAACGGCTACCTGCTGTCGCGGCTGTATCGAGAAATGGCACAAATTCCCTCAACACAGAGAACTAACCCAAACCGAACAAGAATACCTTGTTTCAGTAATTATGGAATGGATAAATTTGGAAATTAAAAAAGGCAAGGCGGCCATTTAGCCGCCTCAAAAATTTTAGTATGGATATTTATTGCCTTTTTGGCGATTTTCCTCCCAATACAACGCCTGTAAGTTTCTTGGAGAATCAGTTCCTCCCTTTGAAACTGGGTGTTTATGATCGATCTCCCAGCCATAATCTCCTTGTGTGCCATAAGAACCATATCGTATCTTATTACCGTAGGCATCTTTTCGCCATACATCTGGATTTTGTCCTTTTATTTCATTTGCGTTATTCCAAGCATCATCTTTTTTTGACATGATTGTTTCCTCATTGTTTGTATTGCTATTTTTCAAATGGACTAACAAAATATTGTTTTTAAAAAATTAGCAAGTATAATTTTATTACGAATTTTTAATTAACAGTGATTTTATGTCCAAATAAAATCACTATTTTTTTGCCCTCCAACCCTTTCCCCTTATTTAATTTGCATGTTTGTATCCTCCACTTATCTAATACACCATGTATTATAGTTGGAGTTGATACTCAACACAATATTATATTAACAAATTTTTACAATCTCTCAAAATAGTGTTTGCTGACCGCTTGCAGCGATTTTATTTTCATAAAAAGATTGTGTTTCTTCATCAAAATATAACAATTTAAGCTTTTCTAATCTGTTTTTTAATGCAGTAACACTTACATGCCAGTCTTTTGCTATATTATATAAGGTTGGCCAATTATAGTAATCAACATCTTTTAATGTTTCTTTTATCAAGTATTCTGGCATTAAAAGAGCTGCAGCATATTTGTTTGCTTGAATTTCTTTAAAATCTCTGTCGCCGGCCCTACATATCATAGAAACAGGTTTGTTCATTATTCTAAGTTGGTTACTATTATAATCGCAATGTAAATCCCAATGCCCTACTTCGTGAGCTAAAGTAAATTCAAAAGAACCTGGGTACGATTTAAAATATGATATTGCGTTTTCATTTGTATAAATTATTTTATTAGTCTGATCAATTGCTCCTAATATATTTTCATCTTCAAAAAATGTATCTAGAGAATATTCGAGTTGTTTTTCTATAACCATTTCTATTGGAATAGGAAATGAAAGCTGCCAATTAAAATTTTTACTATATTTTGACAGCAATTCAAATGATTTTTGTTCAATTGTGCTATCAGAAATATAGGTCATTTATTTATTCCTTTCGATATCTTCGATTGCTTTAAATAGTTTACGTTTTTGAGTATTTGTAAAGCCACCTATTTGACGCAACATAAATGGAATTTTAGGATCTGATTTTAACACATCTTTATAGTCACTAGGAATTTTATTTGCTAATAATATCAAATGGTCGGCATCTTCACCTAAGAAATTTGCTATTTTTTTTATTGTATCTTCTGCTGGTGGTTCCAATTTCCCATTTTCAATTTTACTTAAATAAGTAAAATCAACACCAATATTATTTGCGAGTTCTCTTTGACTTACATTATGAGTCAATCTTATTTTTTTTAAATATTGTCCAAAATTTTCTTCATCCATAACTAAATACTAAAATAAGTTGAGTAAAATATCAACATGCGCATGATAATTTGTAATATTTGTTATCTTTTGATAAATTCAACCCTCGTTTTATAACCGTTCAAAATATGTTCAAATCCATGTTTGTGATACCCTATAGAAAAAAGGAATGGTCTATGGGAAATATGAATACTGACGAACAAAAACGTTTATTCAAGGATTGGTTACAAAATAGTCGAAAGATTAGTCAATCAACACTAATTGCTTATACTGAAGATATTTTGTTTAAATTAAAAGAGATTATAACTCTTTCTAACAATGAAAAAGTTAAGTCTTTAAATCCAAATATGTACGCTTATCAAACAAAAACAGAGTTTGATTATTTTGTAAACATAATAAAAAGTGATCCGAATTTCGATATTATAAATAAAACAGGTCAAGCTCAAAGTGGTTGGGTTTCAACCCCATTGAATCATTATGGCAAATTCTTAGTTCAAAATGGTAATGATACTGTTAATTTTACCTGGATTCCCTTTTATAAAGAATTCGCTAATAAGTTGCTTGAATATCAGAACAATCGTCCTGAATTAATAAATAAAATAAAAGATATCTTTTTAAGAATGAGTAATTTAACACTTCCAACATTAGAAAGAGATAATAATATTATTGATATTGATCCATTTACTGTTTTTGGCTTGTTCAATAAAGGAATTACAAATAATAATAGGTTAGAATTAATATCATTGATAAAAGAATCTTTTAATATAAATGCTGATATCCCAAAAGATTTTAATGGAATACCGGTATTAAATAATCAGAAATCCACTTTTTACTATTTTATAGGTGATAGATTTGATAATGATATTAATAATTTATGGGAATTATTTAAAGTTGCTTTGGATTATGAGAAAAATAGTCTGCCTATTTTGGAGGCAAATTTTGATAATATTTTCAATACTGTAAAGGGACAACAAGGTGTTAAGTGGAATATAACAATGGGGCTATTCTGGATATCTCCATATGTGTTTATTAACCTTGATTCAAAAAATAGGACAGTCCTGCAAAAAGAATCTTTTATTTCAGGTGTGATAAAACAAAAATTAAAAGTTTTTGGTAATAACCTACCAACAGGTAAAGATTATTTGGATTTTTGCAAACAATTGCGTTCGGAACTTGCAAATAACAAAAACGGGATTAACGATTTCCCTGCATTTTCTTTTTATGCAGATAGAACAATAAATTATACAATCAATGATGATGATTTTAACGATAAGGAGATTGATAATATGAATATGCCATTAAATCAAATTTTATACGGTCCTCCGGGAACCGGTAAAACTTATAACACTGTTCTAAAAGCAATGAGTATTATTGATAATGCGGAATATAAAGATGTTTCAGAAGAACAATACTCTGTTCTAAAAGCTAGATTTGACGAGTTAAAACAAGCAGGGCAAATTGAGTTTGTTACATTCCATCAATCATATTCTTATGAAGAATTTGTTGAAGGGATAAAACCATGTATACCTGAATGGGGAGCTACGGATAACTCTGAAGTTAGATATATTGGTGAAAACGGAATATTTAAAAGAATATGTAAAAAAGCTGAAAGTCCAATAATTAAAAGTAATGATAACAATCTTGAATTAAATGATAATCCAAAAATATGGAAGGTTTCATTGATGAAAACCGGTGAAAATGATATAAGAAAAGATTGTATGGAAAATAACAGAATAAGGATTGGATTTGATAAATATGGTGAAACAATTAATGATGAAACCATATTTGATGATGGCGGAAGTAGGGTATTATCAGCCTTTATAGATAAAATGGAAATTGGTGATATTGTTTTATCCTGTTATTCAGAGAAGACAATTGATGCAATTGGTGTTGTGACAAGTGAATATAAATGGAATAATGATTTCCCACAATATAAAAGATATAGAGAAGTAAAATGGCTAGCAAAAGGCTTAAATCATAATATTTTGGAAATAAATAATGGTACAAAATTTACACTTGGAACAGTTTATCAATTAAACAATATCTCACTAAAAGATGTATTAGATATTGTGGATGAACAAGAACAAGTTACCAGTTACAAAGACAATGATAAACCATATATTCTAATTATTGATGAAATCAACCGTGGAGATGTTTCAAAAATATTTGGCGAATTGATTACTTTGATTGAAGAAGACAAACGTATTGGCAATAAATACCAAATGAAAATTACATTGCCATATTCAAAAGAATCATTTGGTGTACCGAATAATTTATACATTATCGGAACAATGAATACGGCAGACCGTTCAATTGCGCTTCTTGATACAGCATTAAGACGTCGTTTTGATTTTGAAGAAATTATGCCAAGACCTGAATTGCTTGGTGGCAAAGTTGTTGAAGGTATTAATTTGCAAACTTTATTAACAAGAATAAATGAACGCATTACAAACAAATATGATAGAGATCATCAAATTGGTCATTCATATTTAATGGGTGTAAATACCAAAGAACAACTTGAAAGAGCTTACAAAAATCGAATATTGCCGTTGCTCAATGAATATTTCTACAACGAATCAAAAACCGTTGCCGAGATTTTAAATTGCAGCGAAGATGAACTTAAAACAATTGATTTTATTTCTATTTTAGGTAAAGCTCAAGGTGCATAATTATGGCAGCAACTAAGAATTTAATAGTTGCATACGAACACGACAGGCTTTTAAAATGTGATGAAGCCTGCAATAATTGTGTGTCAGAATATATTGATGGCTCTTGCTGTATAAATTACTGTAAGCCTACATATTTTAAAGAGCTCTATGATTATTGCGTTAATAAAAACATTGACTGCGGATTTGATTACATTCCAAAAGAAAAATGTATAAAGTTTGATAAATACACAGGCGTTATACAACTTAAGGATGGCACATATCTTGAAATACTACCTAAAATAGATAAAAATACAAATTTGGAAGATAGTCGCAAGGTGTTTGAGAACCTTGTATTTGCATCACATAATTTAACGCAAGAATATAAACATAATAAAATTAGTGATAGCGACACAAGAAAAGATAATCACATAATTGAAATTTTTATATCTGTTTTTTGTAAGGATATCCTTGAATTATTAAAAAGAGGGATTAAAAAATCCTATATTAGAAAATCAGAAAATCTCAATAATTACAAAGGCAAGTTAAATTTTTCAGAACATATTAAACACAATATAACTTCAAAAAACAAATTTTTTGTCGAATATAGCGAATTTAGTTTAGATATACCGGAAAACAGAATTTTGAAATCCGCTTGTTTATACTTGATAAAACAAACCGAAATTGAAGAGAATAAAAAAGCACTAAGACGACTTTTAATTGAGCTTGATGACGTTTCTCCGTGTACGAATCTCGATAAAGATTTACAGGAAAAACAAATAAACAGACTTCACGAATACTATTCAAGACCATTACAATATGCTGAGTTCTTTTTGAGACACGACAACTTTATGCCGCGCAGAGGCAGAACTGCTCTTCCTGCATTATTATTCCCATTAAACAAAATGTTTGAAGACTATATTGAAAACCTGTTTAAACAAAGTAATGTTGATTATCGCGTGCAATATAGCCGTTATAACCTTATTTTTACAGGTAAGAAAGAATTATTTAATACACAAATGGATTTTATTATTACATCAAAAGATAAAAGTCGAAAACTTATTTTAGATGCCAAGTGGAAAGAATTAGATATAAATGATGAAAAATTAGGAGTAAGTCAAACTGATTTATACCAATTATACAACTATGCTTCAATTATACGTTCAAAAGAATCAGAAAATGTTTCTATTGCACTATTGTATCCGCAAACATCTAAATTTAACGAGGTCAAAGAATGGACTTATTTTGACGGAACTAAAATTTATATTATACCTGTAAATGTCTTAAATACAGAAGAAAACGCCCAATTATTGAATATCGCTCAGAATTTTTAAAGTTGTTCTATATACCAGTTACTATTACCAAAATGGTTAAAGTTCCAATGAAGTTCAAAATAAAAATTAAACTCCAAAGAGTTGTCATCTTTGAAGTTCCAAGAGTATTTATTTAATTGTGTTTTATGATAACTTTCAAACGCATCCTGAATTTCTTTTGCAAATCTTGTTCTAAATTCAGAATACGGAATATCAAGTGTTTCTTTAGTCAATTTATTTTTCAAAATCATCTTCAAACCCTCTTATATTATCGAGTTCAATGTTGTATCTTTTGCCTGTTTTATCAACACAAGTTGCAAAATCTACTGTTTTATCAGCATATTTGTTTTCCCATAAACAAATCAACAAACCAATTTCTTGCGTTTTTAAGTTTAAAATCTTTGTTCCGTATAATTTATAATCTTTTTCAACCATAATTTACTCCTTTCAAGCTACACAATTCATCGCTCTTTTAGCAGAAAACATCAAGTATATGTGCCTAAAACGTATCATTTGGACATAATTTTTTGAACACGGTTTAAACAGCTTTTAAATACCTTTTAAACGGTATTTAAATTTCGACATCTTTTTCACGGTCTATAAAGAATGCATTCAAAACATCCGCATCATTGCGTAAATGTTTAATGACTGGCGCAAGATTGTAACACTCCTCAATCTCCGGCTGATTGGCTACGAAATAATCAATAACAACAGCTGTATTATAAATATTCTCAGACCACTTGCTTAATTGCTTAAACTCTTTTGGGGTAATATTCAATCCGACTTTTTCCATACGACCTCCTTTATTGTGTCGTATTCATCACTCAAAGTCATAAGCAAGTCAAGTTTACAGCAAAACCATGTCTAGTATTTATGATAGAATATTTAGTATAAGGAGTAAAAGAAATCATAAAGGTCATGTTTTATGGGCCTTTATCTCTTTCCTCATTTAAATATAAAACAAGGAGGACTCTTGGAGTTAAATAAAGAAAATATATTGCAAATATTTTCCAAAAACTTTTCTTTTTCCATGGTAGAAACTGTGGTAGGGAAAGCCATTAAAATGCCGCCAATAGAAGCATTTTTGTTTTCTAATGTGACCGGCGCTGGATATTTGGACGATCCTTGTTATCCATTTAGTCCAAAGGGAACAACAAAGATACTAAGAGAAGCTTTTCAATATAATTTTGTAACGGGAATTTTTGATAAACATAATTTATATTATTCTCCTAGTGAGCTGAAGGATTCAAAACCATATTTATTCAATGGTGATAAGTATATTTTACTATGCGAATGTAATAGCGAAAAGGAGTTTCGTAGTGAAACAGAAAAAATCTATAATATGCTCACTGAGAATAAACTGTCTCCAACAGATTTTATTGTTTTTAGAATAGAAGGTTGGAAAAATGGAAATGGGATGGAATGTTTTCTTGAGTATTTAGCTTGCGAATTTTTTAAAAAAAGAGGTTATATTGTAGAAAATCAGATTCCCTTAATGCATACAATTGGAACTCCTGATTTCGGTGGTTATAAAAATTCTGGAGGCATTGGTTTTCATCCTATTGAATTAGCATTGCTAAGAATTACAGGAAATTATGCAATTACAGGTAACTTAAATATAGAAAATATTATTGTTGGTGAAGCAAAAACAGCGACAACTATAATGGCTTCTCAATTAGAAAAATATCTGAAAACTGGGTTATTCTGCAAGGGATATGAGATGCATCCCGACAAACCTTATCCAACCAAAAATTGTTTTGGCCTGTTTAATATAAATAATAATTTTGAAATTATATTAAAAGAACCCGAACAAATTTATAAAGAAAGAGAAGAAATACTTGATTATTCGCAATATATAAATTGGTTTATTAATTATTTAAAATTATATATCCTATCTAATTTTAAAAATGCAGAATTGGCTAATTTTATTAATCAGATTGAGCCTAAAGGTAAATATAACCAAGGAAAGATAATAAAAGTTGCAACAGAGCTATCAATTAAAGAAATTATTAACACAATAAAGGAGTGTGATTAAAAATGTCTTCCGGAATGTCTAGTGATCAAATTGTAAAAAATGAAATTAAAGATAAAGTCAAACGATTTGAGGGTATTGTTCTAAGAATATTTCCTGATAGTAGTAATGAAGACCAAAGACTGGTTGAAGAAGGTGGACTTACTTTTTCATATAACGGAGTTAACTATGGCTCGTGCGATGCTGGTTGGTTTGAGAAAAAAGAAATTGATGGCAATATTGTTGAGATCCCACTGATAGGGCTTGAAGGAACGGATGCTTTAAATAGAGGCAGCACTGGGAATGCTCAATATCAAAGATTTCATCATGCTTTAGGCGCAGTTAAAAACGGTTATATTGGAATTTACTATTTACGAAAAGGTGATAGTATTGTTCAACCTGATTTATATGAAATGGCTTATAATGCCACGATACACGAACCTGGTGCTGGCGCATATTTAATTATTCAAGATTTGAATATTGTCAATGATATCTTAGAACTTATTGTAAAATATGGTCGTGCGTCCGAACAAGTTAACCAATACCTAAAGGATTATGCGGAAGGAATGCATAAATATTGGTATGAAAATAAATTTAAACAATATGATTATAATTGGGATATATTTGCAGATAAACGATCTACAATATTGAATGATGATTATATTATCAAATATGCAGGACGAATGAAGCGTAACTATACAGATGGTTCTCAAAGAGCTGGGCATATTGCTGTAGGTGAAATGTATTTATCTAAATATTTGTTTTACGGCAAGAAAGTATATTATTTATGCCCTAGAATGAACTCCGAAGAGGTTGCATATCTTGATAAACATAAAGCTGATGATAAAGAATGGCATTTGCTTAGACACGAGGATGATGTTTTTTATGTTACGCGTGATGATTTGGAGAATGTTCCCTCAGAAGTTATTAGTAAATTAGTTGCAATTTCTGATTCTCCGATGAAGGGAAGAGTTCTATTAATTTTTAAAGAATGTATGGATATCATAAAACATGGCTTGATAGATGGAAGTATTAAATTAAAAAGGTAGTATGATAACAGGAAAATTCGTTAGAGAAAAAGAAAACCGTTTTTTATGCTTGGTTGATATTTCAAACAAGCAGGAGGAGTGTTATGTTTCAAGCTCTTCCAAACTGAAAAATTATATAAATTTAAATAAAAAAACCGTATTACTAGTTCCCAATAAAGGCAAACGACTTCGTACAAAATATACATTACAAGCAGCAAAAGTTAATAATGTTTGGATGTTACTTAATTTAAATTATGTAAATGATTTAATGCAGGAATTTTTATTAAAAAAATACGGCAAAGATACATTATACCGAGAGCACTATATAAAAGACTATAAAACTGACTTTTATGTATCTAAAAAGAAATTGATTATTGAAGCAAAGGGTATCTTGGCAAATAAAAATGAGGCAGTGTATCCTTTAGTAAGCTGCGGGAGAACGCAACGACAGCTCAAAGAGATATTAGGGCTCTTGAAACAAGGTTATAAAGTAGAATATTGCTTTATAATAATGAATCCTCATATAAGAGACATTAGACTAAATGATAAAGAAAAAGCTGCCAAATTAATATTTAAAAAATGTATAGCTGCAGGTATGAAAATCAAGTATTTTAAAACTAAATTTTATAATGGTAAGTGTTCTTTAAAAGAACTAAAAAATGAAGATATTTCAATAACTTGATATGTCTTTGTTGTAATGCTAAACTACAAACACAAAGGAGAATTAATGTCAGAGCAACAATGTTTTTATTATAAAGATAATTCTAGAAAAATTGTGCCTCATCCGGATAAAGATAAGCAAAAAAAAGCAAAAAAAATTTTAGATAACATTTATATAACAAGTGTTAATAAAATTCCAAAGCTATATAAAGAAAATTGGGCGGAGGTAAAATTATACCAGCCAGCTGGGCTTGTTGAAAAGGCTCAAGCAATTATTCTCAATGTAAATGATGGTGCTTATGATTTAAGGAATAAAATAAATGATTTAACTGGAAAAGAGTGGACAAAATTTACTTGTAGTTGGTTTATTTTTAATGCTTTGCAAAGCGATTTAAAAGAGGAACGTGCCGTAACAAAGGATACACAAGCACACCCTGCAACTTTTTCACCTACTATGATTTCTGATTTCGTAAAATATTTTACAAAAGAGGGGGATACTGTATTAGATCCATTTGCAGGGATAGGAAGTACTTTAGTGGCTTGTCGACGTACCAATAGAATTGGCTATGGAATCGAATTAAATAAAAAATATTTTGATATTATTCTTCAAAGAACACCAGAATTTAAAAATAATGTCATTAATGATGACTGTAGAAATATTGATAAAATAAAACTACCAGTCATTAACTATTCAATATCATCTCCTCCTTATTGGAATGTTTTGAACAGAAGTACAGATGGCTTTAAAAAAGAACGAGAAGAAAAAGGGTTGGATGTTCACTATTCTGATGCAACAGCTGATTTAGGGAACATTGACGATTATGAACTATTTCTTAAAGAAGTTTGTTCGGTTTATTTAAAGCTATATGATAAACTAGCAGATGGTGCTTACATTACTATTATCGTAAAAAATGTCAAGAAGGGTGGGAAAATGTATCCATTAGCTTGGGATATGGCAAGAATTCTTGGAGAAAAGTACGTATTAAAGGATGAAAAAATATGGATTCAAGATAAAATCGGTTTATCACCATATGGCTATCCAAATTCATGGGCAAGTAATATCTTACATCATTATTGCCTAATACTAAGGAAAGAATAATGAAGGAAATACTGGATAAAATAATAAATAGTCTATATTCTGATGAAAATTACCAAAAAGAGTATTCCAATATATACAAAATTCACAAATATTGGGCTAGAAAGCCATGGTACATTGTTGAAAAATATATCAATGAATACTCAAATCAAAATGATACCGTAATGGACCCTTTTTGCGGTAGTGGTTGCACGGGATTGGAAGCAGTAATTAATAATAGAAACTTTATAGGAAGAGATCTGAACCCTTCTGCCATCCAGGTCTCAAGTGGTACTTTAATAAACAATATTGATTTTGACGCCTTAGAAAAAGATTTGAAAATGATAACTAAAGCTTGTAAAGAATCAATTATGAATTTGTACACTACAGAATATGTTTGTCCAAAATGTGGCAAGCATCTGTATTATAAATATATTAATATTGGCCCAAAATTTGAAAATAAATATTCAGGGATGATATATTGTGATAATTGTAAATCTAAAGGCATAAAACATGAATTAACAAAAAAAGAGATTTTAGATTTACAAAATTATAAAAATTTAAATATTAATAAATGGATTCCTAAAAAAAGCTTTCCTAAAAAATTCTATAAAGATAGGTTCAGCTATAAAGGAATATCCTTAGTAACAGATATGTATACTAAAAGAAATTTATATGCACTATCTTTGTTATATGACGAAATACAAAAGTTAAAAGGTAAAAATAAGGAATTGATCCTTCTTGCTTTTACAAATACTGTTTTACATGTAAGCAAACTTAAGAGTGAAAATGTAAGACCATTAGGAGTAAATAATTATTGGGTTCCGGATGATTATATTGAAGAAAATGTATGGTTTAGATTTGAAGATAGAATTGAAAACATAATAAAAGCTAAAAAACAGCAGTATAAAAGAGAGCTTGAAAAAAAATCACATAATATAAATTATGGTTCTTGGTCTATTGATAACGTATCAGCTTTAGATAATATTGAAGAAAATAGTATTGATTATTTCTTCACAGACCCACCATATGGCGATGCAATTCAATATTCTGAGCTTTCATATATCTGGAATGCATGGTTAGATAAAACATACAATACCAAGGAAGAGGTTATAATAAATCCAGTACAAAATAAGGGAGAGCAAGAATTCAACGAATTGTTGTCTAAATCTCTTGAGAACATATATGGTGCCCTAAAGCCAAATAAATATTTTACTCTTTGCTTCCAAAATAAAAATTCTGAAATATGGAAGGCTGTTATTTCAAAATGTAGAGATTTAGGCTTTAGTCTCGTAGATACAAGTATTTATGACACATATGGAAGTCCTTTTAATAAAAGTTGGGCAAATTTTTCTCCAAAATCTGATATATACGTGACTTTTCAGAAATCAGATATTCCTAAAGATAATTTTTACAGTAAAAAGGAAACAATCGAGGATATTATATACGAAATTAGTTCGTATATGAGAGACAATAATATAAGTGAAAATAACAATCGTCTTTACGATTTGACGATATCTTATTTATTATGGGCATTATATTATAACAAGCAGGATATTGAAGTTAAAAAGTTTGATATTAAGCGTTTTTCTGAAATGGCTAAAAACAATGTTCAGCAAAAACAGTTACAATTACTGTGATTCAACATTAATTCTGTATCAGTTTGTAATAAATATCAGGAATTGGCATATTTATTCTAGTAGCTAATTCAATTGTTTCTTTAAAATCTTGCTTATGATAATTAGTTAGTTCTGCATAAATATCCATATAAAAAGGCTCTAACATTTTAAAATATGTTTCAAATAAAGGTTTCAAAATAATAAAATCACCTTGCTCTTTTATAAAATCTTTAGATAATTTTGTCCATCTGTCATATTGTTTAAATTCATGTGTTTCAAGACACACTTGTTTATCAGGTGTAACATAAGGGAAAGTTGTTTTATAATGCATTTGATAATTTCTTAAATCTTTTATAAAAACGGCGATCTTATTATTTGCGAATTGTTCCTTGACTTTTTGTTTATAGTTCTCATATATCACAGTATTTTTGTAGAAATCCATTACGCTTCTACAAGAATCAATGAGCGCTGAAGTGGATGCCAAAAGATTAAAGATATACCTATTTAAATGCTCATTATTAAACAACAATAGAAAAGGGTCTTGGGCTTGTTGAATTCGTACAATTTCGTTCATTAATTCTCTATAATTCAATATTAATGTATGGTAATTTTCATTGATAATTCCCATTCTGTTAATAGCTTGCCAGCCATTTGATTTAAATACTATTTCTTCTTCTGTTTTCATATCTATATTTTATTACAAGCATATTTTACAAATAAAAATTCATATAACTTTCATCAATAATATCTTGTTCGATGCCGATGTAGCGGAGGGTGATGGCGGAGTAGGAATGGTTGAAAATCTTCTGCAGAAGTTCAATGTTATCAAACTGTTTATAGTGGTGGTAACCGAAGGTTTTGCGCAGCGAATGTGTGCCGATTTTATCCTGAAGATTTAATGTTTTCGCTGCCTTATTTAAAATCCTATACGCTTGATTACGATCAAGCCTGTTTCCTTGTTGCGTAATAAATAGCGGCTCATCTTCCGGGCGGTCTTTTACAAAATCTTCAAGCACAACCTTTAGCTCCGGATTTAACGGAAAACGTTTGTTTTTCTTCGTCTTTTTCTCTTTAATTTCGACAAAATCTCTACCCTTAACATCCCCGACATCAAGCTTCAAAATATCCGAAATCCTGAGTCCGCAATTTATCCCGAAAATAAAAAGCACAAGATCGCGCTTTTTGCGTTTCAAGACAGCCTTCATTTTTTCAATATCCTCTCTATTCCTTATCGGTTGGACAATATTCATACTTCCTCCTATATCCCAAAATAGTCTACCCCCAAGTTGTATCGCACGAAAAACTCAAAATCCTTGCTATATCTTTCACCCGTAATGAGTTTAGAAACGTAACTTTCTGTCATTTTAAGTCTTTTTGCAAGCTTCTTTTGCGTAAATTCTTTTTGCCGCAAAGCGAACCGTATCGCAAGTTCCCGCCTATATAAAAACACGCTTTTAGTTTTTGCCAAATTTTCATCGGCACGTTCTTTAATATAATCAATACTCTGTAGCTCTTTTTTCTTCATAAAAACCTCCGAAATTCTCTGGGGAAACACATCTAAGCCTGCCCGCAGGCTTTTGTTCGGCGCCGTAAGTGAGTAAAAACAAGTTTTTCTCGTTTACGGCTTTCTCACAATAACTCTGTTTCCGAGAAACATCAAGTCCCAATTTTTACAAAATTGATAAATTAAAAATTTTATGATAGTATCATATAAAAGTTAATAGAAATACCTATAAAGAGTGTACGAGGGACAAGCCCGTTGACTACACAGCAACCTATTAAATTAGGTGCTAAAGCTTGAATGATAGGTGAACATGTAGGAAACCTATCGCTATGGGTTTCTTTTTTGTTGCTCTTGTAGGTTGTAGTACTAAAAAAAAAGGAGAACAACTATGGAACAACAAGAAGAAAAAAGTTTGAAAAACTACTACGCAAAATGCGTACTAAGAAACAAATTCGGGTTATCAGGTGATTTGGCAGAAATCGTTTCAAAATTTATGCTCAATTTTTATGATAAATTTTTTGAAAACTTTGATCCTGAAAAAGCAAAACATTATAGGAATGCTGCATCAAATATGATGATGAATCCAAGACCGAATTATACTTCAAAGATGGAGTTTTACATTGGTTTAATGGATAAAGACACAAAATCCTACCATTATACAAAAGAAGAAGCAAAACAAAAGATTTTTGAAGTTTTAGGCGATTGTACAATAACAGAGGCAACTGGTTGTTATACAAATGATAAAGGTAAACGTATAATTATGGATACGCTTGTTGCGACAAAAGTTTTAGAAGAAGTGCCGAAAGATTTTCAACACGACACTTCTTATAAATTAAAAGAAATTTTTAATCAATCAAGCATACTTAATGTGAAAGATTATTGTGAAATTAGATATAATAATGAATCTCCAGAAACTGTCCGCTATATTCAAATGACAATGGAAGATTACGATTTGGGTTGGGAAGATGCCGAAAAAGCAATGAATGCAGGATGGTAATATAAAAATCCGAGTTGTTTGTGTCGAAATGATACAAAAGGGATAAATATTACTCGGAAACAGTTCCAATTTAAGGTCGGAAGAGTGATGAATGTGAGTACGATGAATAAAGATAAATACATTACAATTCAGGAATTAGCAGACCTCAAAGGCGTGAGCACTCGGACGATTCGGATGTCGCGAGATAAATATGTCACCCGTGAAATTATTGTCAGAGGCGGAAAAAGTTTTGAAATTCTGCTATCAAGTATTGAGTTGGATTTACAGGAAAAATATTTTGAGCGAAAGACACAAATAACGTCGGAATCGACGGCTTTAATTCCGATTTTGCCTGTCAAAAATCTTCCGACAAAAGTTAATGAAATCGCTTTGGCGCGTTTGGATTTGCTTCGTGAATGGCAAAAATACAGAAAACATCACCCTGAGGGTAAAACCCGTGCCGGGGTTGAGTTTATCGAAAGCTACAATACCGGCATGTTGTATCCGCATATTTTTAAGGTGCTTGGCAAAACTTCAATCGGCTCGGTTGAGCGGTGGAAACGCAAACTAGGAAATACTACTGATTATCATTTGTTGCTGCCCAAATATAAGTATGCAACTGAGTTCCGCACGTCATTGACTGATTATGAGAAACAGGTATTTTTGAAAATTTTGCTGCACCCGAACAAGTTTTGTGTCGGAAAAGCTATTTCAATAACCAAGCATATTTTATCAAAAGAGGAGCCTATAAATGTTCAAGATGTGACATTTCGTCGTTATGCGAATTGGTTTCGGGATAATCATTATGACATTTGGACTTTGGCTCGGGATGGCGAAAAGGCTTTGAAAGACAACGTTGAACCATTTATAATGCGAGATATTTCAAAGTTGGAAGTCGGGGATGTGCTTGTAGCAGACGGGCATAAGCTATCGTTTTTAGTGCAAAATCCGTTTACCGGCAAACCCACACGGGCGACATTAATCGGCTTTTTGGATTGGAAATCGACCGCACTTGTCGGGTATGAGATTATGCTTGAAGAAAACACTCAAAGTATCGCATCTGCTCTTCGTAACGCGATAATCAATTTGCAAAATATCCCAAAAATCGTTTACCAGGATAACGGCAGAGCGTTTAAAGCGAAATATTTTGTGAATACAGATTTTCAAGAAACAGGGTTTGAAGGGATTTATGCAAAACTAGGGATTAAGACGGTTTTTGCTCGTCCGTATAATGCAAGAGCCAAAGTCATTGAGCGGTTTTTCAAAGAATTTCAGGAAAGTTTTGAAAAACTTTTGCCGACTTATTCTGGTTCAAATATAGAAAATAAACCCGCGCATTTTAAGCGGAATGAGAAGTTTCATCAGCAGTATTTTAAGCCGAATTATTACCCGACGATTGATGAAGTCAAAATGCTTGTGGATAAATGGCTTGAGTTTAAGAACACTCAACCTTGCCCGAACGATAAAAACCATACGATAATGCAAGTGTTTGAAAACAGGACGAAAATCAAAATTGACACCGCTCAGCTTGACGATTTAATGATGACGGCAGACATCAAGACGATTTATCACAATGGAATTCGGTTCCTCGGCACATTTTATTATTCTGATAAATTGTACGGGCTCAAAACTCAGGTGATGATTCGGTATTCGCTTTTTGATTTATCCGAGATCAAAGTTTACACTGTCAAAAATCAGTTTTTGTGTATCGCAAAACGTGTAACAAAAGCGCATCCGATGGCTTATCATCTTGGCGATATCAAAGATGTTGAGGATTTGAAACAGAAAATTCAAAAGCAAAAACGGCTTAAAAATAAGACGATTAAAGAATTACAGAAATTCTTGCCGAATGTGGATTTGAAATTTATTGAGCATGATATTGAAGAAGATGTTCAAGACGTAATCGAAGTTAAGCCCGTAAAGGCGAAAAAGCCGACACCGAGAGAAGAACAGATGAATGTGCCTGTATTTTTAAACAAGTACAAAAAGTTTGAATGGCTTATGAAAAACGGCTGCACCTGTGAAGATGACAGGGTGTGGCTAGCTGAATACAAGCAAAGTGAGGAATATCGAGGTCTTTATGAAACGTAAATTTGTTGTAACGCAGAATGTGAAACGATTTGTGGATTTGATGGATACACTCAAAAACGCACCCGCGAATCTGCCCAAGATGGCACTTGTTTATGGCGATTTTGGACTCGGGAAGTCGCAAACGATTATGTGGTGGGTTACGAATAACGATGCGATTTATGTTCGGTGCAACCACAAAATGTCTGCGCGTTGGCTTTTGACCGAGATTGTTGAGGAGCTTGATGACGTGCCGACGTACCTTACATCGCTTTTATTCAAGCAGATTGAGGATAAACTGCGCGAGCGGCCAAAGGTTTTGGTGGTGGATGAGGTGGATTTTCTTTTGAATAACTCGTCTGCGATTGAGATTGTACGCGATTTGCACGACAAAATCGGAATTCCTGTTGTGCTTGTCGGAATGAGCCTTGCGGAAGCAAAACTCAAACGACACAAGCACATTTATGACAGGCTTTTAGGGGTATTAAAGTTTGAAACTTTTAATAAAGAAGATGTGGCAAAAATCGTGACAGAGATTTCTGAAGTCGAATTTGATCCTGATGCGCTTGAACTTGTTTGTGCGAAATTTAATCAGTTCAGGCAGATTGTTAAATTTTTAAATAAGGCCGAAAACGTTGCCGAGATGAACAATTTGAAAACGATTACTCTGACGGTTATGGAGGGGATTTTGAATGAAAAATAAAATTTTGAAACTCGCGAAAAGGCTTGAAACATTCAGACTTGAAGATATTGAATCAATTATGGGATATGGGATAGAAGGTGTTTTACAGGAATTGGTTAAGGACGGACAGCTGAATTTGGTTGGTGAAATATACTCATATAAAACCAAGCAAAATTTACCCCTGCCCTTTTGTTTCAAATTCCATTCGCAGGAAAAAATTGAGATGATAACGAAGTGTTTTTGTGCCGAGGTGAAGTCGAAACAGGCGAGTTCTCTTTTGGATATCGGGGATGCGACGATACAAAATTTTTATAAACATTTTCGGCAAATGATTTATGAACGGCAATTGAACGCCCTTAAAACGCACTTTGAACAAAAGGCGAAAATTGCAAAGATGCGAAGATTTTACGATATACCTGTTTATTTTTATCTGTATGAGGACGAACTTTTCGTAGCCGATAAACCGTTAAAAACAAAACGAAAGAAACTTCCGCACACAAAAGGAGAATCTTTGCGGATAAAAGTCCTTTACTCCCGCCTCCGACGTTCAATAAACCACTCCCAAATGAAACTAAACATCGCTCAGCATGTGGCAGAGCATATTTGGAGGTACAATATAGATGTTAAAATGTTATTTGAATATTTTTTATGTAAAATGTGAATAGTTGGAGGAGTCAAATGACAGAATTTATAAATATTGAAATCTGGGCGCATAGAAATGGTAGATATGGTGGATTCGATGGAACCGACCATGTTTTTATATATTCAACAGAGTTGAATAAACAGTGGAAATGCTTTAGTAGCAGGGAATATGATCGAAATGACTGTACTTTCATACTATCAACAGAACTGCCAAGAGAATTATTTCTAAATTTAATGTCTGAAAATAGTGAATTATATGTTAGGAATCAGATTACAGGGACTTGTCATACAATTGCTAATAGAGCTTTAATACTGGCAAATGAAGATTTAGATGTCAGGGACTCTGGTGGAGATGATATTTCTGTTGTTCTCTTTGGCAAATATGGAGTAAACATAAATGCTTATAAAGATATACTAAAGGTACAATGCGAAAAAATATATGGAGAGAATAGTTCAAGTTATTTAGATACGTATTTCAATAGAGTTGATAATTGTTTAGATTTTGAGATTGATTCTTGGGTTAGTTTTATTTCAAGAAACATAGAAAAATATAAGGATAAAATTGATTTAGATTTTTTGAAAAAATTACAAGAAATACCAAAAGAAAACTTTAAACCATATTTAAATGATTATATTAGACAAAGAGAACTAATTGATAATAAACATAAAGCCCGCATTAGTGATTCTCCAGATAAGAAGGCATTATATTATAATGAACTTTGGAATACTTGTAAACAATGTATAGTAGATGCGATTATAAATGAAATTAAATATGATAACAAAGATCTTTTAAAGAAAGTTTTATCAGATGCTCTAGAAAAAGCTTTTAGAACGCGTTGTAATATATAAATACGCTTCCGACTAGCTTCCGAGTTTGGGGGTGAGGAGTTTCAAAACGGACTTTTTGTCCGGAATGTGTCATTGGGGAATATGCCTATATATTTAGGTTATAGCGATTTGGGCGGATATATAGTGGAAAGTTGCCGCCAAATTGTGGACAATAAAGTGACTTTCTGAGTAGTTTCAGTCAACCACTCGGAAGTGGATAAAGTTCAAACACAAAGCCGAACTTCGGCAGAAAAATATTTTTTCAAATGTCCCATTAAAACTGTAACAACTCAAGTACAAATATATTTACCCTCACACACTATAAACTCCTCAGGTTGGATACGAACTGCAGGCGTCGTAAACCTTAATTTTATTGAGTTTGTTAACAAAACTTCTGTGAACCCCTTATCAGAAATTATGTTCATAATTGTAAATATTTATAACTTTTATATTATATTACATGTTGAATATACTTAATCTATATGTTATAATATAATTAAATAATGTATAATATAAAGGTTATACTATGGATAGCAAAACAATTCTAAGACGCAATTATCAAAAGAAATTTGACGCATTAAAAAAAGTCATGATAGAAATTCCTCCGCAGGGTTGGTTAAAAACCATAAGAGAATTTCTTGGGATGACCACAACTCAGCTTGCAAAAAAAATCGGAGTTTCACAGCCGAGAGTTTTTGCTATGGAAAAGAATGAAAAGAATATAAAAATATCTACAATGGAAAGAATTGCGGATGCTTTGGATTGTGATTTTGTCTACGCAATCGTTCCAAGAAAAAAATTTGATGATATTATTTATAAACAAGCACAAAAAAAAGCCAAAAAGATTCTAAGCAAGGTAAATAAAAACATGGGGCTTGAAAATCAACTGGCAGAAAAAGACGTGCTTGAAGATGTGTTAAAAGATATTGTAAAAGATTTGTTGTACAAGAATTCTAAAAAGCTTTGGGATGAGGAGGAATAAAGATATGAACATATTTGAAACAGACGACAATTCTACACCTCTGACAGAAGAAGAAAAACAAGGATTGAAAGCCGGATGGATTGCTAATCGTTCTGAATTAAACGAAATGGAAACAGCAGGAATTGCTGAAGCAGAAATTTGGCTTATGACAAATAAAAAAGATATTTTATCTGAAAGCTTTTTGAAAATACTGCATAAAAAGATGTTTGGCGAAGTCTGGCTTTGGGCAGGAAGCTTTAGAACAACTGAAAGAAATATTGGTGTTGCTCCATATAATATCCAACCCGAATTAAGAAAATTATTTGATGATATTAAATACTGGATAGAAAACAAAACATATCCTGAAAAAGAAATTGCCATAAGATTTCACCACAGATTAGTGCAAATCCATCCTTTCCCAAATGGCAATGGGAGAATCTCTCGTCTGATGGCTGATTTATTGATGCGTAAATTTGGTTTACCTGATTTAAATTGGGGTTCAGGAAATTTGACAGAAATATCTGAATTAAGAAAACAATATATTGATGCCCTGCGTGAAGCAGATAGAGGGGATTATACGGCATTGATTGGCTTTGTGAAATAAAGTGGAGGTATTTTTATGTTATATGGAAATGAATTATTAAATAAATTTAATAATATGTGCAGAAGTGCAAAATATCGTTTTTGGGTTGTTTCACCTTTTCTTGGTAGGTATAACGACCTATATAAAATAATAGGTGATGTTTTATGCAGAAATATTCCAGATGTAAGACTAATTACAGATATAGAAAATATTATGGGTATTGATAAAGAATCTTTAATACAATTTTTAAATTCAGGTAATGTTAAAACACTAAATATGTTACATGCAAAATTCTATGTTATAGATGATAAAGTTTTAATAACTTCTGCAAATTTGAGTAAAACTGCATTTCAGTGTAGATATGAGATTGGAAATATAGTTGATTTTAATAAAGATATTGAAAAGATATTTAATTATTTTTGGTATACAAGTAAAGATGTTACTAAAAAAGAAATTAATATTAAAGATGTAAAATATGATGTTAAGAGTGAAAATGGAAGTAGGGGGAGAAAAATTAGAACCTTGTGGAATTTAAATAACAATAATAACAATAAAAATGGCATAATAACAGCTAGCATGATAGAAGAAGCATATATCGTAGCAAAAAAATATTATCAAAATAAATTGACAATTAAACAAGGTAGAAAACAACTTAAAAATATAGGATGGAATTCAAGAAGTGCCCACACATATATTTGGGACTTCAAATACATGATGCAGGGTAAACGCTATACTCAAACAATGAATAAATTTGGAACAGAATATTATTTGAAAAATATTTATAAAGATTTTGGTAATGATTTATTTAAAAACGCAATAAATGCATATAAACAGCATATTGAATATAATAGAAATTTAATAAAACCTAATAGGTTATCTTATGCTGAGGATTTAATAGAAAAAGTAAAAAAAGAAATTTATAAATAATTTATACTTGTACTTCCGACTAGCTTCCGAGTTTGGGGTTGGGTAAATTCAAAACGGACTTTTTGTCCGGGAAGTGTCAGCGGGGAATGTTTGATTATATTCAGGTTTTGGCGATTTAGGCAGATTTATAGTGGAAAATTGCCGCAAAATTGTGGACAATAAAGGGACTTTCTGAGTAGTTTCAGTCAAGTACTCGGAAGAGGGTAAAGTTCAAACGTAAAGCCGAAAGGCTGTAAAATAACAGATGGTATGGTTTCGTTAGACAGATAGTTTGCACTTTTTGGGATTTTTGAAAACAGAAAACTCTAATTTTTCGGCAGTTTAGATGATGTGTTTTTTCACCAATTCATTACAATTAAAATGAGGTGAAATATGGATTTTAAGACCGAAGACCAAGTTAGAGAAGAAGCCGGCAAGATTTTAGGCTTTAAAAACGAGAAAAATATTAAATCAGGTGTTGGACAACTGACAACATTTAATCAATTAGGCATAAAAGGAGAGGGTAAAGACAAAAAACCTGATGGCTGGTACTTACCAAGCGATAAAGGTGCTATTGCAATTATCCTTGAAACCAAAAACAGTAACGAGGATATTGGCAAGAAAAAATGGATTGATGAAATTAAACAAAACTGCCAAATAGTTATGGATGCAGGATATACGCATGTTAATATATATGTTATTTTCATTATTCATCGTACCGGAACATTAACTCTGAAGACAAGCAATTGGAACACGACTTCCGACTATTGTGTCTATTTTGTATCAATAAAATTTTTAAATTTTGGCAAAAATTTAGTATAAATTTCAAAACGGACTTACCAAAAATAATCATTCTATCCGTACAACCCCCTAAACATCGCAAAGAATTATTATATAAGGGTAAAAACACCATTACCAAAAATAATCACTCTATCCGTTCAGCCGAAAAAAGACCGTTTTAGTCCGTTTTGTGTACGGATAGATTGGTTACTTCCTACCCCTGAAACTCAAACACAAAGCCAACTTCCAAAAATAAGCACACTATCCGTTCAAACCAAAACGGACATAAAAATACATTTAAGGCCGTCATTAAAAACGGCCTTTCCAATAAAAAACTCCACATGTTGTACAAAATTGGAACTTTTCATCAAAGATTTTTATGAAAAAATTATTGATATAAATAGTTTAAAAATATATCCGTTAATTAATAATTTAAGACAAGTTGTATAATTATTGTTTAATAACAATCTAGGTTTATTAACAAATCATCTAAAATGTTGTTCAATATAGTATTCTTGTTCGTGGGATTATCTAAAAGCTTATAAACATCATCATCTTTTAGAACTATTATAAGTTTACCTTCTTCACGTAAAAGACCACAAATTATTTTATGGGCATTTTTATTTGCACCTTTTCGCGAAAAAATTATTGCAACAGAACGCATAGCCTTTGGATATAAATATTTACTTGTATAAATAAGCTCTTTTTGTGTAATTTCATCTTTATAATTTTTACATTCAAACACAATATATCTGCTTTTAAAACTATCTTCTAATATTCTAAAAAAGTCATTTTCTCCATCATGAAAAAGTAATTTTGCTATTCCGTCATATTCAAAAATTTTATTTTCAGTTTTTATCTTTTTAACAGGATTTGCAAAATCATTTTTAAAAACGTGATTTACAATTTTTCTTACAATTTTTTCATAATCTTGAGCTTGTTGTTTTCCTGCTTCTATACCTTTATACTTAACCCATAAAGAATCTTTTTTCTGAATTTCTTCATTATTTAATAATGATATATTTAAAAAGCTTTTTACAAATTGTTCAAGTTTGCTAAAGAGCTTTTTTTTAATAGTTTTATTAGAAATTATGTTTATTAATTTAGCAAGTTTATTAATGCCCCAAATTTTTTCATCTAAATCTATTGGTACTATAGCGGTAATAATAAGAACAACTTTTTTATCTGGATTTGCATTTGTTATTTTTTCTAATTGTTGCATGTATATTGAACGAAACCAGTCAAAAGAAGTAGAAATTGCTTTTACTTCAAAAGCATATAAATCTGCATCCTTCTTCATTAGCAAATCATATCCATTATCAACAGATTTTGAATCTATAGTTATATTACTATATCCGGAAGCAATTAGTATTTCTTCAACAATTTTTTCAAAATCATGACCATACAATGTTGGCATATAAAAATCCTTTACATATATTTATACGTACCTAAATATTATTTAAAATTATTATACTAAAAAATTATATAATGATATATAATTGTAGCATTTTATGTTATAATAAATGCATAAAGGACAATCATGAACAGGCTATCATTAGAATTGGAAATAAGAAAAAGGTTTGCAGGCTTGACTTCTTTCATACAACTTAGTGGTTTTGCTAATTTATATGATAGTCATATTGTTAGCGAATTTTTCTTTAAAGATTTGCTAAATTTGATTTTTGGATATTCCTTAGAAAATAAAAATGCTGAACAAAGAAATAATGTTGCAACAGACTTAATTGATACACAGAATAGAATAGCAATACAAGTAACGGCAGAAACATCTATTGAAAAAGTAAGAGATACTATAAGAAAATTTGAAGAAAACGGATTAAATTCAGATTTTTCAAGACTTATTCTTCTAATATTAGTAAATAAGAAAACAGTACATGCATCCATGCCTGAAACTCTTGATAATTATATTTTTGAAAGATTAGATATAGCGGATATTTATGATGCAATAAGACAGATTTCTGACATCGACAAAATTCAACAAATTGCAGAATTTTTAAAGAAAGAATTAAAACTGGATAATGATAGAGTACTTTCACAAGAAATGAGTACGTTAATTGATTTGTTACAGCTTATTGATAGTAAAAATAATGAAATTTCTGACATTGATACTGAAACAGAACCCAGACCTGATTATAAAATAAGGGAACGATTTAGCGATTATACCGAATTTCTTATTGATTTGTATGTAGAATTAAATGCTATATATGGTGGAACGCTAAAAAGAGTAAAAGAAACTCTTGCTTTTGATACTTTAAAAACAAGAAAAATATCGATTTTTCTAAAAAGATTAAGTGATGATTATTTAAATGAAGCAAATGGAAATCCTCGTAGAGCACTAGAAAATTTAGTACAATATTTTATGCAGGAACTTAATTTAAGTGGTTTTACACCAGTTGAGAATGTAATATGGTTTTTCTTAGTAGATGAAATTTATAGGTGTAATGTTTTTCCAAATCCAGAGGTGAGCCATGCTAATATCTAAGGATGAAAACATAAAAAATTCTATTGTTTATATTGGATATTTGATTTTAAAAGAACTGGAAAAGAATAAACAGGTATCAATATTTAATATTACAAAAATGTTAAAAAAAACAAACAATATAAATTATAGACAATTAACATTTTCATTATTATTCCTATATTCAAGTGGTATAATCAATTTTGAAGGGGTTTATATAACAAAATATGAACATTAAATTAATAAAATTATATTCAAGACCGGAAATTTTTAAACCAATTATATTTAAAAGTGGCATAAATATTGTGTTGGGCCAAAAAGTAGAAAATAGTGAACAGATACAGGGCAAAAAAAATAATGGCGTTGGTAAATCTTTGTCTATTGAGTTTATCAACTTTTGTTTATTAAAAGAGTATAATGAAAGTCGTGTTTCTTTAATCCCAAAAACTCTTTTTAGTGAAGTACCTGAAATCATACTTGATTTAAAAATAAATGATACATTGTTTTCAATACATAGAAAAATGGATGAATCTGAAAATATTACCATATTTGAAAATAATGAAGAACATGTGTTTGAAACATTAAATGATGCTAGAAATTATTTAAATAAATTCATAGGTTATGATAGAAAATATCAGAAAACACCTACTTTTAGAGAATTATTATCTCCTATTATTAGAGATGAAAATACTGGGTTTAACAACATATTATTATCAAATGCTGGCTTTAGCAATAATATTCCACCTAATGTAAGACCACATTTATATTTCTTTGGTTTAAGTTTAGAAATATATGAAAAAATCAAAAAAATAATAAAAGATTTCGATGACACAAAAACAGTAGTAAACAATATTAAGAAAAGCTTGAATTGTACTACTATAAAGCAAATTAATGATGAACGTGCGATATTGAACTCTTTAAATGATGAAGTTGAAAAAATGCAAAAGACTATTGAAAGTTTTAAAACGATGGATTCTTTTAAGCAAGTTCAAGATGAAATTATAAGTATAGAAACTGATTTGGATATACTTAAAACACAAAGAAAAACAATTAAATCTGAAATAAAGAAAATCGAAACTGTTCCAGAATATGAAGATATAAAAGATGATGAAATTGTAATGCTTTATAATATTTTTAAAGAAGGATTAGGAGATAAAATCTCAAAATCACTAGAACAAGTGCAGTCATTTAAGAAAAAAATTGATGATTTCCAGCAATCTATAGTAAAAGAGCATTATGAGAATTTAAATAATACTTTAAGGTCTTTAAATTCGCAAATTAGAGATTTAGATGATTTATATTCTGAAAAAATCAAAATAATTTCTGATAAGGGTATGCTTAGCGATTTGAAAACAAGTTTTAAGATTTATGACCAGAAGAATAAAGAACTTTCTGAAAAGAGATACAAAATCGGAGAGTATGATAAATACTCAACAAAGAAAGAACAACTTGCACAAAGACATAATGACGAACTTTTAAATCTAAAAAAACTATTAGATGATAACCAAGAAGTTATTAAGAGTTTTGAAACGACTATTCTTAATATGCACGAAGAAATAATGGGGAATAAAGAAGCCTATTTTAGAATAGATACTACAAAAAATAAAAATGTATTGGATTTTGATTTAAGAATAAAAGATGATGGTAGTTATAGTACAAACCGTTTAAAAGTTTTCATGTATGATTTTTCAATATTATTTAATGAATACACACAAAAAAATAGTCTTAATTTGCTTATTCATGATAATGTGTTTCAAGTTGATAATGATTCTTTGATAAGATGCTTAAATTTATTGCAAAAATATAATGAATATGAAGAAGAATTTCAGTATATATTCACAATGAATAGAGACATTTTAGATGTAGAAGAAATTAAATCTGTAATAACATTAGATATTGATGAAAATAAAATAGCATCTTTTACAAAAGAAGAACCGTTTTTAGGCAAATCATACAGAGAAACAAAATAGTTATTCGTATAAGTACACTTTTACGGAGTCTAAAAAATTGTTTTATTTTGTATTCGTAAAAGTATGTAAATATATTTCACGAATGTTCTCATAAAAGATTGACTTATGCGAATAGTAGAGTCATAATGTTTATATAGAGTACAAATTATAGGAGAATATTATGGCTGTTAAAACTTTTGGCTATTGCAGGGTTTCTACTAATGAACAAAAGGAAGATAGACAACTTGAAGCAATGATTGAATTAGGTATTAATGAAAGAGATATTTTTATTGATAAATGTAGCGGAAAAGATTTTGAAAGACCACAGTATCAAGCCTTAAAACTGCAATTAAGAGAGGGGGATATACTTGTAATTAAGTCAATTGACCGTTTAGGAAGAAATTATAAACAAATTTGCAAGGAATGGAGAGAGATTACAAGAGAAATAGGTGCAAATATTAAAGTCATTGACATGCCGGTACTTGATACAACAAGAACAGATGGTTTAATAGGTGAAGTAATAAGTGATATAGTATTGGAATTATTGAGTTATGTAGCGGAGCAGGAAAGAGCCTTTATTAAACAAAGACAAGCAGAGGGAATTAAGTTAGCAAAAGAAAAAGGAAAACGATTAGGAAAACCGCCAATACAATATCCTGATAACTGGCATGAAATATATCCAATATGGAAAAGTGGCAGTATTACAGCAAGAGAAGCAATGAAAAGAATGAATTTAAAGCCTACATCATTTTATAAGTTAGCAAAGAATTATATGGGGTAATGGTAGAACATACCGCCCCCCTATTTCGTATGAAGTAAATTTTCTTTTTTAGGCATAGGGGGATTGTTCCATAGAGAAATTTTTGTTTCAAAATATCCTACAGCAAATTAGCAAAACATTAAACACTAAAATGTTTCCTTTTGTGAAGCCTTATGGTTATTGGGTTTCATGAGGGTATTTTTTAGCCTATGCTCTAGAATCGATTTTTATGTGTCTGGGGGTATATTTATACCTATTGGAAATTTAACAAGCCTTAAAATTGACCGGCATGTGTTCTAATTTGATTTTTTATTTGTATGTTTCTAACTTTTTACCGGTTTTGGAATATTTTGTAGTTTTGCCGTTGCTATCGGTTTTATAGACGTATTCTGTTTGACCTTTAGAATTATATTGTACTGTTTTACCATTGCTATATGTCTTTGTGTAGCCTGTTGTTTGTCCTTTGCTGTTTTTGATATAGTGTTTTTCATAAGCCATAGAACAATTACAGCCAATAAACAAGCCTATTAAAGTTAAAATTAGACATTTTTTCATTGTACAAACTCCTAGAGATTAAAATATTTCTTATAATCCTTTTGCATATCTTCATAACTCCAATCAAAAAGATGTGTGTGGTTATATTCAATATTTTTAATCCGTTTCATTTCTGCATTATTTATCTTAACAGAAAATTCTGTTTCGTGTTGTGAATCAGAAGTATTGTTTATCGGTATTAAGTCTTTAATAGTAATTTGATGACTTTCTACTTTGTAGCCATGTTTATCTACAAATATTACAGTAATTACACCGGCATCATCTTTAAAGTTTTTGACATAATCTAATAATCTTTTATCTAATCCTGTTATATCTAGCTTTACCTTTAATAGACTTTCTTTCGGGTAATAATGACTATGTAGCCATACAATCCTTTTATCATCTCTATCAAACCATGTAGCAATTTTAGAGGTTTTATTATAGTAAAATTCAGAATTAAAAAGAGCATTAAGACCTATAAAACCTAAAATTATTGCAATTAGGCTTGATGTAATAATTATAATGAGTTTTTTAGAAATTGTAATATTTTCTGACATATATACCTTTTAAAGACATTATTGTGCTGACATTGCTTTTACTTTGTATGATTTAACCTCTTTTGTCCAAACATTAACATCAAATTTATAAGTTTGGTTTGGTGCAAGGGATGATATTTTTATTTCTTCTGTTTTGATATTCACACCATTTGCATCTTGTAAATCAAGAATTAAAACAATATTCTTTTTTAAATTTGGTGAAATATTTTCTACTGTTCCTGTAACTCTTGCAACATCGAAGTAATAATCCATAATATCACATTTAACTTTTTGTTCATATATTTTAAATGTATTATTAACTATTTGAGTTTCTATAACGGGTTTTGTATTTTTTATATCACTAGCAGAATCAATAATTGCATCATGACCAAAATGCACAATTGCCCATATTATTAAAATTGTTAAAAAGCCTTTCCAACTGCTTTTTTCATCTTTTGTCATAATATTCCTTATTTTAAAAACTATACAAGAATGCGACCATTACTATCTTCTTTTTGGCAACATGCAACAATACCTTCTATTAAACCTAATAAAGAAGGTATATATGTCCAGCAAAACAGTAAATATAAAATGCCCTGCCCTGCTTTGCCTGCATAGAATTTATGCGCACCTAAACCACCTAAAAGTATTGCCCATAAAATATAAGGGATTTTATTGACGGCATGTTTTGACCCAACATTGTAGTATACATCTGGAGTTCCGTTATTACTACCCTGCGTTTGATTAACATTGATATTTATACCACCATTTTTAATAATATCTTCAATCCCTGCTTTGTTTTCTTTTTCAGGCTCAACCTTTATACATATAGTCTTGTTTTCGGATGTAAATAGATTAACACTATCTCCAACATTGGGATTAAAGTTACAATCAGAAACTCTAATTTCGGTTAAACTACCATCATCATTGCCGACAGAAACAATATCATTGTCTATTTTCAAAATCTTTGCCATTATTCACCTTCCTTATTTACTGATAGTATAGTTGTGATTTTTATATACTAATCCAATATGACTATATACAAAAATTTAAAATTAGTCAAATAGTATCAATAAACTTTAAATCAACTCTATTTGCCATTAAAAACTAATCATATTGTATCTATCATAAAATGAGGTATTATATATGATTAACAAAGTTGATATAGGAAAAATTATACAGAAATTAAGAAATGACAAAAACCTAACGCAAGAACAACTTGCGGAAAAGATTGACCTATCTACAAACTATTTAAGTAAAGTAGAAAGAGGTTTAAGCGTTTTGAATGCAGAAGCATTTTTGAAAATGGCTACTGTATTAGATTTTACACTAGAAGATTTTGGAATAAAAACCGATGTAGGAATTGATGAAACAAAAAATGAATTAATTAAAAGAATTTTGGCATCATCAGAAAAAGAAATAAAAGCATATACAGAATTATTAGACACAATGCTGTCAATAACAAAAATATTAAGATAAAACATAATAAAAAACTTATACTCAAAATGTGCAAAATTTATAAAACTTTTTATAGGTATTTTTTATAAAAAATCAGTATATGATTTTTTGCAGATTTTATGTTTTTCTATTTTATAAAACTATAATTTCTACCGGCTTATGTGCTTACAAAAAATGAAAGCACGAATTATACCACATATAACCAATAATGTCAATACAAAAAGCCAATAATAACTATACTTTCCACTCAAATTCTAAAAATTTTGCATTCAATTTAAGACTATTTGCAGGCGATTTAAGAGGGGGTAAATTTTAAAGATAAGTCTAGGTATAGGTAAAGGCAAAAACTCTTGATTTTAAATAGGGGGTAAAAAATTAGGTAATCCGAGCCACGCTATGACTGGTTTTCAGAGAGGGAAAATTTTAGCGTTTTGAATTTTGATGACTTTCTTAAGTAAAAATACACAAATTATTAAAAACCGTTAAAATGCTTGCTATGATTGACTCTTGTCTTGACTTTGTATTTCAAAAGAGTATAATAGAATATGTTGGTTGAAGAAGTGGGGTTATAAAAATGAAATTTAATAAATAAAAAAGACACATCCATAGAGGACATGTCCTATAATTAATTTAGCAGTTATATATTAGCACATTTCCTCTTTAGATGCAAGAAATATTTTAAAAAGCATTAAGAGTCTATATTGCTCTTTAGCATAGATTTTTGCGTGCTTTTTAGATGAGAAAAAGAGCATAATAACAAGCCTATTTTACAGGCTTACTTACTATGCAAAAAAAGAGGAGAAGAGATGAATCTACAAACAAAATATAGACAATTCTTTAGAGAAAAATTAGAGAAAGAAGAATTATACAAGTATGGAAATCTTGTAGTATTAGGTGAAAATATACTTGAAAACATCTATTTTGCTATATGTGAGGAACATCTATCATCTGATATACAAAGATATATTTTTATAATTGATAAAAATAAAATTCATAAATTTAATATTAAAATCAGTAAACATAATGATAAATATGTAAGATGTACCAAAAAGTCATTATGCAAAAATTTAGGTGAAAAATATTATGGTATATTTGTCCGTAATGGTTTGGCAAGAAGTGAAGAAGTAGGCTGGAAATTAAATAATTACTGCTGTTTTCATAGATTGGTACTGGCACTATATACAAGTATGCTTAATAGGGATACACACCACTTGAATGAAATTAGAAATGAAAATCCTATTACAAATCTTGTACCAATAGACACAATATTCCATGAAACTATGCACAAAAATTTTGATGCAGAATGGTATAAAGAACTTCTACAGCAAGAGTTTGTATATAATTTAAAGCATCCTAAAAAACAGAAAAGACAAACTGTCGCAAGTAATGAATATATTATATTGCAACTCTTAAGTCTTAAAGAATCCGGTTATACGGTAAAGAAAATATATAAAGACTTAAAACATAAAATTTCTGAAAGAGCAATTTATAATATTTTAAATAAATTTCATTCTTATAGAAAAGAGTTTTTAGAATGGCTTGAAATGCAGGAAAGAACACCATCTCTGGAGTTAGATGCAGAATCACACTCCAGATGGTTTGAAATCCTAATATTTGACAGGCTTTTAGACAAAAGTGAAGATTTTAAATCTCATGCCGGAGAGCCAATTATATCAAGGGTTTAATTCTATTATTAAAATATATTGGAGTGTATATATTTTAAGTTAGATAGGTAAAGATGGAAATACACAAAAAAAGAAAGTGAGGTAATTTATGTGTGTATTTGATATAGAAGTATTGCATAATGGCAATGAAGAAAAGCCATATATTAAAATGATTTCTTTTGACGTAGATGATACAGAAATCAATATACTTAAAAATAATTCAGATAGCATAATAGATAGAAATTTTGAGTTATTAACAGATTACGCATTTGCATTAAAAGAAATTAATGATGATACAAAATCATCAAAACATATAGAAAATATAGAATTAGCGACATATAATGAAAGGAGATAAAATTATGGTTAATACAAGATTAGAAAAAAGGGAAAACTCTTTAAAAGAGATTAATACAAATACTATGGAAAAAGCAGTTATTTATGCAAGAGTATCATCAGATGAAAGTGCAAAGCATGGTTTCAGTATTGAAAATCAGAAACAAACATGTACTATATTTGCAGAAAGAAATGGGTATTATATAGACAAAATTTTTATTGATGAGGGCATATCGGCTAAAAATCTTGATAGACCGGAAATGCAAGAACTCATGGCATATTGTAGCAAGAAGAAAAATAATGTTAAGGCTGTTATTACTTGGAAATTAGACCGTATTTCAAGAAATACAACAGATTATCATGGAATATTAAAACCTCTATTTGAACGAAAAGGCATAAAGTTACTTTCAGCAACCGAAGCAAATGTAGATACTCTAGAGGGTGATTTAATGCGCACTATTGGCATTGGGTTTGCTGAATATGAAAGGAAAATTATAGGTTTTAGAACCATTGCAGGGTTAAGAGAAAAAGCAAGACAGGGTGATTATCCTAGACAAGCACCAATAGGCTATAAGAATTATACAAGAGCGGATAAGTCTAAAGGTATAAAAATAGATGAAACCAATGCTTTTTACGTTAAAAAAGCCTTTGAACTATATGATAGTGGAATGTACTCATTAAGAACATTATCTGATAAACTATATGAAGATGGCTTTAGAACCAAAACAGGTAAAAAAGTAGCAAGAACTACTATTGAACACATGCTAAAAGACATCATATATACCGGCTCATTTAAGTTTGAGGGTAAAATATATGAGAATGCAAAGCATAAACCGATTATTAGTAAAGAACTGTTTTATAGAGTACAAGATAGGCTAATAGACCCTAACAAAGTAAGAAAACACAATATAGAATTTATTTATACCGGATTAATCAGATGTGGTTACTGTGGCTGTCAATTAACCGCAGAATTAAAAAAGGGTAAATATGTTTATTATCATTGCACTGGTAATAAGGGTGGAAATTGCAAATGTGATTATATTAATGAATCACAATTAGACAAATATTTTGCAGAAACTCTTAAACTTATCATTATACCGAAAGATATAAGAAACAACATACATATTGCTTTAAAGAATATGCATGAAAAGAAAAATGGATATTCAAAAGAAGTAAAAGGCAATATTGAAAGACAGATAAAAACACTTGAAGATAGAATTGAAAAGGCTTTTGAGGATAAATTAGATGGGAATATAACTCATGAGCAATGGAAAACCTATAATGATAAGTGGCAAAAACAAAAAGATAAATTATTAATTCAGTTAGAAGAAATTAATAAATTAGATAAGCAGTTTTACAAACAAGCAGATACACTATTAAGATTTCTTGATGATGCTTATGATTTATTCTTACATGGCACTATTTCTCAAAAAAGAAAAATACTTGAAATTGTATCAGAAAAAATTATCTATAAAAATAAACAATTGAATATAGTATTAAAGCCTATATTCCAAATCATAGCAGAAAATCAATACAATTTTAATCAAGTTTCTAGCAACAATCGAACTCTGGAAAATGGCATTATAAAAGGGGTTGAAACCAATTCAACCCCTAATTATAGAAAAAACTCCCCAGGTTGGACTCGAACCAACAGCCTACCGGTTAACAGCCGGTTGCTCCGCCATTGAGCTACTGAGGATTATTCTCTTACTTTCAATTAACGCATTTCTCTATTCAGTTGTCAATCCCCAATGGCGGAGCAATTTTTGCTCCGGATTTTTAACTGTCACTCGGCTTATGCCTCGTTGGAGCTACTGAGGATTACATCGATTTTCCATCGACATGTTCATTATATATCAAAAATTTCTGTTGTAAAGTCCTACTGCCTATTTTTTTAAAATTAATTTGTTTAGCGTATTTATTGCTGATATCATGCCTGCTTCGTCTGCCAGATTTTGTCCCGCGATATCAAATGCTGTGCCATGCCCTGGAGAGGTTCTTATTACATCAAGTCCTATTGTCGTATTTACGGTTTTTATTCCTGCAACTGTTTTTATCGGAATTAAACCTTGGTCATGGTAATTTGCTATATAGCAATCGTAGGTTTGCGCTAAATTTTCCAGATATTCTTTTGCACCTTTAGTAAACAATGTATCTGCAGGAAGCGGTTCCGTAATGTTTATCCCATCTTTTATCAATTCATTAACTGCAGGTTTCAAAATCTTAATTTCTTCATTTCCTAAAATTCCGTCTTCGCCGGCATGGGGATTAAGGGCACAAAGCGCAAGTTTCGGACAACTTATATCTAAATTATTTTTTAAAAATTTATCTATGGTTTTAATTTTTGATTTTACCAAATCTTTTGTCAAATGAATATCTTTTAGTGCGCAATGACGGGTTAATAGAAGCACTCTAAAATTGTTTGCAATGAAAAGCATCTCCGCTTTTTGTTTGTCATGCGCCAGAAATTTTTCCAAAATTTCGGTTTGACCGCTATATTTTCTTCCCGCCAAATGCATTGCCGATTTTGCAGT
>ERZ842401.1300-NODE-1300-length-36082-cov-12.817748_pt1 | contig 36082 bp, 24 predicted proteins | sample MGYA00521270_ERZ842401 | MGnify/ENA primary metagenome ERZ842401 (study PRJEB31892, sample SAMEA3878208) | bioreactor metagenome | biome: Moose rumen | place: Sweden | collected 2011-10 | study: EMG produced TPA metagenomics assembly of the PRJEB12797 data set...
TCATAAGCCCATCGGGCAAGTTAAGTATGCATTATTTTAATTCATCCAACAGGTAAGGTAAGTATTAATCTTGGAGCACTGGTGAAGGATGATGTTGTTAAAATGAGATTTAAGGGCGCTGGTGATAGCGAGCGTTCATTGACAATTTCTAATACAGAACTCGTTAGTGGCTCACTGACAACAACCGATGTAGATGAGCATGAAGTAGAACTGAAGGTTCTGAAGGACAATACCGTTGCAATAACCACAACAAACGGCTTCCAGTTCTTGGCAATCACTATCAATGCAGACCTTCCAACAACTGGTGTTAACAGTGTGAAGGCTGAAGGTGCTAAGGCAAAGGTTGCAGGTACTGTAAACCTCGCTGGTCAGCAGGTAGGTGATGATTACAAGGGCATCGTTGTTAAGGATGGCGTAAAGGTCGTTCAGTAAGATTTAGGTCTTTAAGGTAAGATAAGTAATTGGGCTGATTCTCAAATGAGAGTCAGCCCAATTCTTATTTCAGCGCTTCAACGTCGCGTTTGACGTTGGAACGTATCTTGGAGAGGTATGCCTTCATACCTGCAGCATCCTTGTTGTCGATGATAGCAAGAAGTTCCTTCAACTCTGTACGTATCTGGTCAACCTGGTCGTGGGTGTAGGGGTTGAAGAGGACTTCCTGAAGGAGGTAGTCATCCTCATTGAGCACACCCTTCGCAATGCGCAGGTGACGCTTGAACGTCGTACCAGGGGCATCCTGATGCTTCATAACAGCAGAGAAGACGAAGGTGCTGACGAATGGGATAGACAGTGAGTAGGCTACAGTCTTATCGTGCTCCTCGAAAGAGTACTCATAGATGTTGAGATCTAGTCGGCTGTAGAGATCCTTGAAAAAGCATCTGCCCATATAGTCACCCTCATTGATGATGATGGCATTCTCTTCGCTGAGTTGGTTCAGATTTGCAAAGGTAGGACCAAACATTGGGTGGGTAGAGACGAAACGACGTCCAGTACTCTTGTAATACTCATGAAGTCCTGTCTTTACGGATGCGATGTCAGAGAGAATACATTGCTCTGGGAGATATGGTATTACCTCGTTGAAGGCAGAGATGGTATATTTTACCGTCACAGCATTGATGCACAACTCTGGCTTGAAGGCGCGTACCTCCTCGAGGTCTGTAAAACGCTGACAGTTGTATGTGAAACGCAGACGCTTAGGGTCTTTCTCAAAAACTCCCACTTCATGGTCGAAGCTGAGGAGGTCGATGAAAAACGACCCCATCTTGCCTGCTCCTAAAATTAATACCTTCATTAGTTTTGAACTTTAACCTTTAAGCTTTAAACTTTAACCGTTACCCGTTAACCTTTAACTATTTCCAACTGCTGACGCACTGACTCTTCGTGTATGTGCTCGAAGATTTCTTTTGCAAAGCTGTCGCTCATACCCAGCAAAGAACCCTGTGCGCCACGTTTGTCGAGAATTTCGTTATAACGGCCTGTCTGGAGCACCTGAATGTTGTGTTCCTTCTTATACTGACCTATCTCACGACATACACGCATACGCTTGCCGAGTAGCTCCATGATGTCATTGTCTATCTGGTCAATCTGCACACGAAGCTGCTTGATGCCCTCTGTGGTGAATGTCTTCTCACGAGAAACGAGGAGGCTGACAACATAGTCGCATACCTCTGGCGTCAACTGCTGTTTTGCATCACTCCAAGCCTTGTCTGGGTCACAGTGGCTTTCAATCATCAGACCATCGGCACCAATGTCGAGAGCCTGCTGACAGAGGGGAGCGATGAGCTCACGTTTACCACCCATGTGTGATGGGTCGCAGAAGATTGGCAAATCAGGAATTCTACGACGCAGCTCTATAGGTATCTGCCACATAGGAGCATTGCGATACATAGACTTATCATAAGAAGAGAATCCACGATGGATAACACCTAACTGCTTGATGCCTGCTGCATTGATACGCTCTAAAGCACCAATCCATAGTTCGAGATCCGGGTTGACAGGATTCTTGACGAGAACAGGAATATCCAGCCCGTGCATAGAGTCTGCCAGCAATTGTACAGCGAATGGATTCGCTGTTGTGCGTGCTCCTATCCACAGAATGTCAACACCATAGTTCATGGCAAGTTGAACATGTTCTGGGGTTGCTACTTCTGTGCCGATGAGCATACCAGTCTCTTCCTTTACCTGCTTGAGCCATTTCAGAGCTGGTTCACCATGTCCTTCGAAGCCTCCTGGCTTGGTACGGGGTTTCCATACGCCAGCACGGAACATATGGCATCCTTTGTCTGCCAACTGCTTGGCTGTTGTCATTACCTGTTCTTCGCTTTCTGCTGAACAAGGACCTGCAATGATGAATGGTCCTTTTTCTGTGTCCCTGGGTAGGTTTAATGGTTGTAATTCTAATTCCATGAGTTGTGTTGTTTTATGTTTACATTATTGATTTTATTCTTTCGAGGGCTTCCTGCATCTTCTCGTCCTTTGCACAGAGGGAGATGCGGATATAACGTTCGCCATTGCTGCCAAAGATAAAGCCTGGAGTAATAAAGACACGAGCCTCGTGGAGTATCTTCTCTGTCAACTCTTCACAGGTAGCATAGCTGTCTGGAATCCTGCCCCAAAGGAACATTCCGACGCTCTTGGTGTCATAGCTGCAATGGAGCACATCCATTATCTCCTCCGCGATGGCACGGCGACGTTTGTAATTCTGGTAGTTATACTCCTTATGCCACTCATCAGTATTGTGATAAGCCTCTGCTGCTGCCAGTTGGATGCCCCTGAAGGTGCCAGAGTCGATATTACTCTTTATCTTCAGTATCCACGAAATAAATTCTGCATTGGTAGCAACGAGTCCTACACGCCATCCAGGCATGTTGTGACTCTTCGACATAGAATTGAACTCTATGCAGCATTCTTTTGCTCCTGGTATCTGCAACAGCGACTGTGGGCAGTCGTTGATGATGAAGGAATAAGGGTTATCATTAACTACAACGATACTATGTTCTTGAGCAAAGCGAACAAGACGTTCGTAGGTAGCTCTGCGAGCATTACCGCCAGTAGGCATATTGGGATAGTTGGTCCACATCAGTTTTACCTTGCTGAGGTCCATCGCTTCCAACTGCTCGAAATCAGGCTGCCAGCCATCATCCTCCTTCAGGTTGTAGTTGACAATCTTCTGTCCGAGAATCTTGCTGAGGGATGTATATGTGGGATATCCAGGATTTGGCACAAGTACTTCGTCACCAGGATTGCAGAAAGCAAGGGTGACATGAAGAATGCCCTCCTTCGAACCAATGAGGGGAAGTATCTCAGTCTTGGGGTCGAGATCTACATTATACCATCTCTTGTAGAAGTATGCCATTGCCTCACGCAATTCCGGAGTACCCATAGTGGGCTGGTATCCGTGTGCATTAGGGTCGTAGGCCACCTTACAGAGTGTGTCAATGGTCTTCTGGGATGGTGGCATGTCAGGAGAGCCAATGGCAAGAGAGATAATATCTTTTCCTTCGGCATTGAGTTTTGCTACTTCCTTCAACTTACGGCTGAAGTAGTATTCCTGTACTGTATTTAGTCTGTCTGCGGGACGTATCATGTATAGTTGAGAGTTGAAAGTTTAAAACTGGAAATTAACCGTTGATTTTGCTGCGGTATATTCACCAAGGATGGTGAGGTCTCTTGTGAGAGGCGTTATAGCGTCGATGCTCTGACGGTATCGTATGAGGTCATCATAGGTGACATCAACATAGAACAGATATTCCCATTCCCTGCCGATGATGGGCAATGACTGTATCTTGGTGAGATTTATCTTATAGAATGAGAGTATGGAGAGTACCTGTGACAGAGAACCCTCTTCATGGGGTAGGGAGAAAACGATACTCGCCTTGTCAGCCTCGTTGAGCGGACGAAGGAAATCGGCTTTCCTGCTGTCGCAGACAATGAGGAAACGTGTGAAGTTATGAGGATTATCCTCAACCTTATCCTCCAAAACCTCCAGACCGTAAAGGCGTGCAGCATCAGCATGACAGAGGGCTGCTACTCCCATAAGATTCTTTGCTGCGATGTTCTTTGCAGAACCAGCAGTATCTTCTGTCTCGACCATCTTCATATTGGGATATTTGGAGAGATATTGCTGACACTGTGCCAAAGCAACAGGATGAGAGTGTACCTCTGTGAGCTCCTCCTTCTTCTGGCCTGGGAGGGCACAGATGCAGTGACTGATATGCGTCTTGTGTTCTCCGACAATGGTAAAGCCGCTGTCGCGAAGCAGAGCATAGTTGTGGAGCAGGGAGCCGGCAATGGTGTTCTCGATGGCAACGATACCAATGACAGTAGGGTCTTCATGCATATTCTTAAACACTTCTTCGAAGGTTGGACAGCATATTATCTGAAGCTGATCATCTGGGAAGTAGTGATGTGCCGTAATATCATGAAAACTACCGACTTCACCTTGAATTGCAATTCTTTTCATATTATGTCAGTTTGTGTTGTGTGTGTTACTTCTTTTGCTGTTGAAAAAAGCGTATAGCTTCCTTTATGGTCTTGTCATCTTGATTGAGATATTCCACCCACGCCTGTTCGTTAAGTATGTTATAGATGATGCGTGAGTTTATATATGTCTCCAACAGACTGTGTGACTTCTCAATCATGAGATTGCGACGTTGCAGACCATGTTTGCTAGCATAGTCGGCAAACTTATCAACAGTATGCTGTCTTACCAAGTAGTCAGCAAGTGCCTGCATCTCTTTGAAGTTGTTAAGTTTCAGCCTGTTATCATCAGTGTAAGTGAAGGCGAACTGCATTATGAGACCAGTCATACTTGCTTCACGATAGTATGATGTGACATTTGTCGTATCTTCAGCCACGAAGATGTCTGGAGTGATACCACCACCGCCATAGACAGGTTTTCCACTAATGGTATGGAACTCTGGTCCCTCATGCTTTATGCTGTCTTTTGAGAAGAACTCACCATTCTCATAGCGGTTTATGATATCCTTCTGATAGTCTTTGTTGTCACCCATTGCGTATGGTTTCTGTATGCAACGTCCAGATGGCGTGTAATAGCGTGCAACGGTAAGACGAATAATACTGCCGTCAGCAAAGGCTATCTGCTGCTGTACCAGTCCTTTACCAAAAGAGCGTCTTCCGATAATGGTACCACGATCGTTGTCTTGCATCGCTCCTGCAAAGATCTCTGATGCAGATGCTGATATCTCATTGATGAGAACAACAAGTGGGAAGTCCTGATATGAGCCGCGTCCGTCACTCTTGTAGTCCTGACGTTGGGAACGACGTCCTTGAGTATATACAATCAGCCTGTCTTTTGGCAGGAACTCATTAGCCATCTGAACAGCGGCCTCAAGGTAGCCACCAGTATTGTCGCGAAGGTCGATGACGAGGTTGGAGAAACGTTGCTGCTGCAATTCCGCAAGGGCTGCGAGGAATTCCTCGTAAGTATGCTCTCCGAAGTTCTTGACACGTATATATCCTGTTTTGTCATCAAGCATGTAAGTAGCTATAATGCTCTTGGTCGTTATCTTTCCACGTGTTATCTCGATAGATAATGGTTCGGAAGTTCCATAACGTTTGATGCCCACACGCACCTTTGTCTTGTCTGGACCTTTCAGCTTGCGCATAGCACCCTCGCTGTTGATGGTGTCACCAACATATGGTTTTCCGTTGATACTGACGATTTTATCTCCTGCAATAACGCCAGCACGCTGTGCAGGACCGCCATCAATGACATTCTGAACATGAATGGTATCCTCTCTGATGACAAATTCTATGCCGATGCCATAGAATTCTCCTTTCAGGTCGTCACTGGCTATCTGTGCCTCGCTGGCAGGAATATAAACAGAGTGAGGATCGAGCTCAGCAAGTATTTGGGGAATAGCCGTCTCAACGAGATGGTTGATATTCACAGTATCAACGTATTGGTCATTGACAATGTGAAGGAGATTGTTTAACTTGTTCGTTCCGGAATTGATGATGCTCAGTTTGTTGCTGGAAAAATGATTGGCATAGAACGAGCCTATCAGTATTCCAAAGACAACACAGAGTGCCATCAATAGGGGCATATAACGTTGCTTCATACTTCTGTTGTTATTCGCTTTGTTTTACGTTTTCCATTAAAATGGTTTCTATTCCTGCCCTTGCCAGCAGTTTCAAACCATCATCGAGACGATACTTCTCTCCATAAACGACACGCTTGATTCCTGATTGGATAATCAGTTTAGCACATTCTATGCATGGAGATGCTGTGACGTATAGTGTAGAACCATCGCTGTTATTATGTGAACGGGCCAGTTTTGTTATGGCATTCGCTTCTGCATGCAGTACGTATGGGAAAGAAACGTTGTTCTCTTCACAAATATTCTCAAATCCGCTGGGGGTGCCATTATATCCGTCGCTGATGATACGTTTGTCCTTTACTACGAGAGCTCCCACCTGACGGCGTTTGCAATAACTGTTCTCTGCCCATATCTGAGCCATTCGAAGATAACGTTGGTCTAATTGTGTCTGTTTGTCCATTGGTTTTTTTATGCCGTTGCGTTCAAGGAGAGCGTCAATAGTGGGATCTGAACCTTTGAAACGCTTATACAGAATTGCAGGATGCTCTGTGCCACCTTTTGAAAGTATGCAGTCTCTGAAACGTTGTGCTGTCTCAGGATTGAAGATGCCTTCTTTCTTGAACACTGCAAAAGCATCAGCATCAAGAACCTCTGCCCACTTATAGCTATAGTATCCGGCAGAATACCCTCCAGCCATGATATGGGAGAATTGTACTGTCATACAGGTATCAGGTAACTGCTTGTCAATAATAGCATCCTTCCATGCTTCTTTCTCAAATGGTATGATGTCGCTCTTGAATTCTTCACTTTGTGTATAGTATGCCATATCAAGAAGTCCCAGACTGACCTGTCTCAAACATCCAGAGGCACACATGTAGTTCCTTCCGGCAATGAGACGGTCGATGAGGTCATCAGGCATAGGTTCGCCTGTCTCATAATGGAAAGCGAAGGTATGGAGAAACTCTTTTTCCAGTGCAAAATTCTCCATGAATTGTGATGGCAGTTCAACAAAGTCCCACCAAACATTTGTTCCAGAGAGAGAACCAAAGCGTGTATTGGCAAACATACCATGTAGGGAGTGTCCAAACTCATGCAGGAATGTCTCTACTTCCCCAAGAGTCAGTAATGCAGGTTTCTTCTTTGTTGGCTTAGTGAAATTCATTACCACACTGACATGAGGACGTTCATTGACACCCTTCAGCGTGATGCATTGCCCTCTGTATTCCGTCATCCATGCACCACCTTGCTTTCCCTTGCGAGGGTGGAAGTCGGCATAGAAAACAGCAAGGAAACTGCCATTCTTGTCAAATACCTCATAGGCTTTGACATCTTTGTGGTAAACGGGAATATCCTTATTCTCACGGAATGTGATGCCATACAGCTTTGTAGCAAGTCCGAAGACACCCTTAATGACTTTTGAGAGCTCCAGATAAGGGCGACACATTTCTGAGTCAACATTATACTTCTCCAGCTGTAACTTGTGAGAGTAATATGCAGCGTCCCATGGCTCAAGATTGAAGTCTTCACCCTCCATCTGCTTTGCCTTTGCGTAGAGTTCCTCTTTCTCCTTGATGGCGGTGGGTTTGTATGCATCAATGAGATCATGAAGCAGAGTATAGACTGTCTCCTTATTTGATGCCATGCGCTTACTCAGCACATAGTCAGCATATGTGTCATAGCCTAGCAGCTGAGCTAATTCCCTGCGTATATTAACCAAGCGCTGACATATTGGTGCATTTTCATTGATGCACATAGTATTACGTGCCATGAAGATGGTGTGACGCAACTGCCTGTTTTCGGAATATTGCATGAAAGGTCCGTACGAAGGACTGTCCAGAGTAATAACCCATCCTTCAAGCTTTCGTTCTTTTGCTGCTTCATGGGCAGCCACTATTTGTGTTTCAGGCAATCCGGCAAGGTCTTTTTCATCAGTTATATGGAGAGTGTAGGCCTTGGTAGCCTTCAGCAGATTCTGTGAGAACTGTAATGACAACAATCCTGCTTCTTCTGTCAGAGAACGCAACTTGTCTTTGCCTGCTTCGTCAAGTAATGCACCAGAACGCACGAATCCGTCATAGGTGACTTTCAGAAGCATTTCTTCTTCAGGACTCAATACCCTCTCGGGTTTTTCTGCTGAGTTATGATATTGGTCATAAACAGCCTTTACCCTGGCAAAGAAGTGAGGGTTGAGAATAATGTCGTTCTCGTGTTTTGTCAGAATAGGTTGCATCTTCTGTGACAACTCTTCCATATCATCGTTCGTCTCTGCAGACAGCAGATTAAAGAATACGGTTGATACCTTGTCACTGAGTGAGAAATAATCCTCCTTATCCGCCAACTGTGTTGCAATGATAGTATTGTCGAAAGTTGGGGACTCGGGATTGTTGATGATAAGGTCTATCTCTTCCTTTTCACGCTTCATTCCTTCCATGAAGGCAGGTTCGAAGTGCTCAAGTTTAATCTTATCAAATGGCGCCGTTTCGTGTGGCGTAGTATATTTCTCGAAAAATGGATTTGTCATAGTAATTGTAATGCAGGAATCTCAATTATTCCACGTTTAAGGATTATGCGTTCTGCCTCTGCCAGGGCATTCAGCGCTTTGGATATTTCTAATCTGCCATACCCCAGTTCTTTTGCCAGTTGTGCCATTTTGATATATAATACCTTCTTGCCAGCCGGATAGTGAACATGGGCCTTTATGAATGCTGTTATGGCATCGACAGCATTGTCATTATATGGAGTCCAAGGTAGATGTTCCAGATGCTGAGTTCTGCGGCATATAATATTCAACAGGTTCAGGCGTACTATCAAATATTGTTCAATCAGTCTCATTACCTCATCTTTTATTATTTCAAGAACTTCGCATGTGGTATGGGCGATATATGTAGAATGATACAGTGTTGTCATGCCAAAGAGTTTATCGGGCTCAATAATTATCGGAGCCTGTATTGTCTCCTCCATCCGATAGGCATGATTGTCATTTTCTGTAGTGATGCGTACCCAACCCTCGCTTACGAAGAATAAAGAATCGCATTGTTTTCCTTCTGCAGTTATTACTGACCCTTTCTTGTGGTGCTTGCGGTTGCAGTGAGTATGCACAATGGCCTCTTCAAGGTCCTTTTTTGAAAGACCCATGAAAAGGGGCATGTCTTTCAGACGAGTCTCACGCCTTGCGAAGGTGGAGCGGGCAATGGTTGGTATGTTATCTACATTGATTGCCATATACTGTAGTCGGATAAAATGAAATAAACTTTCAGTTCCGGATGTTTCTTGAGTATTTCTTTTGCTTTTTCACTTCCTAATACCATGAAGGCTGTCGCATAGGCGTCAGCAACAGCACATGATGGAGCGATTACTGTAGCAGAGAGAATGTCGGATTGTGCAGGCTTTCCTGTATGGGGATTGATGGTATGGGCATATTTCTTCCCGCCTTCATAATAGAAATTACGGTAGTTACCTGATGTCGCCATTGCCTGATCTGTAATCTGCAGCACTGTTTGATTCTCCTGATTGATGGAGAGAGAATCATCAACGGGTTTGGTAACACCGATTTTCCATTCTGTTCCGCTAGGATTCTTGCCAGATGCAGAAATCTCACCACCAATTTCAACAAGATAGTTTGCAATACCCTTGCTCGTCAGGTATTCTGCTACCATGTCAACGCCATATCCTTTAGCAATAGCCGAGCAGTCAAGCATAATACGTGAATCTGCTTTTGTAATCTTATCATTTTGTAGCGTTACCTTATCTTGGCCGACAAAGGCGAGAATACTGTCCACCTGTTCATCAGTGGGTTTTATGCCACTTTTAAAACCAAAGCCCCATGCATTAACGAGGGGAGCAACTGTAATATCAAAAGCTCCATCAGTCTCCTGACTTACAGCTTTGGCAAGGGTGAAAACTTTTTTTATGTTCTCATCAACCTCCATGGAGGTGTTGTTGTTGATTGCTGTTATAACAGATGACTTGTTGAATGGAGAAAGGGAATTGTCCACCTGCTGCATCACTGCCTCTATGTCGCTTTTAAGGTCTTCATTATGCTGATATGTGATGGCATAGGTAGTGCCGAAAATCATTCCAGAGTCCTTGATATAGGGCTCTGCGACACAGCTGACCAGCATAATCACTGATATTACTATGACAAGTATATTTTTCAATTCTTTACTTTCTTGTTTTTCTTCCAAAATTGGTAACCGACATTAAACGTGGCACCAAGCACGTTGCCACTCTTTCCAAATCCAGGGACATACCATAGGTTATTGCTTTCTCCAATATCTGAACTTCCTACCTTTCTGCGATAGCGGAAACTCCATCCTATGCGTATTGGACCGATGAGTTTTGCGTCAACAGAAAAGACGAGTTCTGCCCAATGGAAAAAGCATTTCTTCGTAATTACCTCATAGGGATTGTAATACTCCCAATAAGGATCCTTGATGTTGCCCCATGCTTCTGTTTTGAAAGATGTGAATGCATATCTTGCTCCAACCATTACACGATAGGCATCGTGCTTGTTTTTCGCAATGTTGAAGTCACATCCGAAGCGAGCATAAGGTGCTCTCACTTTTGCAGCAATACCAGTAACAGCATCTGTTTCATGCTTTGCATCTCCTAAACCGAATTCAACTATGGGGAAGTATCTGTCACGCAGATTGACGTGCACGGCTCCTTCGTATTGCCCGTAATCGCTGACTATACGCATGATGGTGCCTGCCAAATCATATGAAATGCCGAATCCGCGAAATAGTTGGATTGTGTCCTTTTCTTCCAGCTGCTGCACTTTGCCTTGAGCAAAGACAGAATTGGGAAAGCATAGGCTAATTAGCAGAATTAAGAAATATGTATATGTTTTCTGATGAAGCATCGTTTGTGACTCTCTTGTTATTGATGACGAGACTGTCTATGAAGTTATGTGATGACTGTATGCCTTGTATCGTGTGATTGTATCGTGGTGCACAGTCGATGGATTCGAAATATGGCTCGTTTGTCTTTGTTATACGTATGATGTCTGTGTATGGCATGGTAACATAATACACAGTATCTTCTTCTGTAATGGTCTCGGTAACCGATAAAGTGATTTTTATTACATCAGTAGCATTGCCGTGACTCATTGGCAAATCAAACGCACTGACGTTGCTTTCGCTATTGAGTATAATGCTGTCACCTTTTTTCGTGTCGCAAAGTGCGATGGTGAGAGGGTAGGCGAAGGCTACGTCGTTGAGATTTTTGTCTTTCAACAGATATCTACAGTACACACTGCCATTAAGTCGACAATCTATGGATGAACATGATGTTGTCATCATCACGGTTGTCAACAATATTATGAATGCTGATTTAAAGGCGAGGAATAATTTCATATAGTCTTTTCTATCTGGTAGTCGTTTCTTCCTTGTGCAGAACGGCTTATCAAATCAGCAATGAAGCCTGCGAGGAATAATTGTGTGCCAATTATCATCATCGTCAGCGAAATGTAGAAATATGGACTGCTTGTAACAAGTCGCTGTGGTATGCCTTGGTTGAGAGCTACAAGTTTGTCAAAACCTATCCATGCAGCAGCTAAGAAACCGATAATGAACATTATTGTTCCCAGGAATCCGAAAACGTGCATGGGCTTCATACCAAAACTGCTCAGGAACCACAGTGTGATAAGATCAAGATATCCATTGAAGAATCTGTTCCATCCCATGAATTTTGATGTGCCGAATTTACGAGCCTGGTGATGAACGGGTTTTTCTCCAATCTTGGTGAAACCGGCATTCTTTGCCAGATAAGGCATGTAACGGTGCATTTCACCATATACCTCAATATTCTTCACAACATCGATGCGATATGCTTTTAATCCACAATTGAAATCATGCAGATTGTGAATGCCGCTGACTTTACGTGCTGTTGCATTGAACAACTTTGTGGGAATAGTCTTTGATAGAGGGTCACCCTGTGAACGGTTCTGTTTGTATCCGCTGACGAGGTCGTAGCCATCTTCTTTTATCATGCGATAGAGCATAGGAATCTCATCGGGAGAATCCTGAAGGTCGGCATCCATTGTTATGACAACATCTCCTTTGACAATCTCAAATCCACAATATAGGGCAGGGGACTTTCCGTAGTTACGACGGAATTTAATTCCGTGTACATTGGAATTTTTCTTCGCGAGGTCTTCAATGACATCCCATGAATGGTCTGTTGAGCCGTCATTGACGAATACTATTTCGTAAGAGAAACCGTTAGCAATCATTACTCGCTCTATCCACGCATACAGTTCAGGAATAGACTCCTCTTCGTTGAAAAGGGGAATTACTACGGAAATGTCAATTTTGTTGTCTGTCTCGTTAGCCATAGCGGACATAATATTTATTTGTTTGTTAAATTTGTTCTGGGGTTGTTTGTCGTTTGCCTAAGAATCCAATGATTATTCCCATGAAAAAGGCACTGATTATGCCATTAGAGAATACGCTGAATGCAAAATCAATGGGACGTATCTGCGACATTGCCTGTATTTGCTTTTCCATTTCTTGTATATCCACACCAGTCTGCATTATAGAATTGCGCACTTCAGGTGTGGAGAAACTTTGTTGCAAGAAACCTATAAATGTTCCGTGATCAAGGAAATAGAAGTATATGTATGTTGCGGCTGCCATGATGATGGAACCATAACCCATCGTAAATGTTACAAAGGCAAAGGCTCTGCGGAACGAGATGTGCCCTTCAAGGACTTTATCACGAAAATGTTTGAGTCGATAGTATGCCAAAAATGGTGTTGCAATTGCTCCGATTATAAATCCGAATTGCAATGAGGGATCTTGCATGCTATGTATAAGGCATGCAAAAGCTATTATCCATAATATGCCAAAGAAAATACCATCTTGGCGGGCATATGCTTTCAGTTGTATGTATTCTGCAGAGGATATCATCTGTCCTTTGTGTTGCGTGCGCGTATGTGTACGAATATATATAGTTGGGCGCAAAGTTACATAAAAGATTTAAGAAGTGGGCAATATAGGGGCGTTTTTTTCTTAAGAAAGCTTAAAATTTATGTTAACACCGGATTTAATGACCAACTTTTCAGACTTTTATTGTACTTTTGCAGCGCTTTTAGCAAAATTGCGAAAGAATACATGGGCAGTCCTATACGACCAGCTCCCTCGGAATCCTCCAGGATGGGAACATAGCAAAGGTACTTGGTTGTAGCGGTGCGATATAGTAAGCTGCCCACCTGCCTCTTTAGCTCAGTTGGCCAGAGCACGTGATTTGTAATCTCGGGGTCGTTGGTTCGAATCCGACAAGAGGCTCAAACGAATAGCAGGAAAATCATCTGAAAGTTTTCTTTCAAGGGATTTTCCTGCTAATTGTTTGATAGCCTGCCTGCCGCAGGCATTTCGGATGTCTTTATTGCATATCGTAAACAACCTGCATAATCTTCTTGCCTAACTCGTCAGCCTCATCCATAGAATGTGCTTCGCTATAGACACGGATAATAGGTTCTGTATTACTCTTTCTGAGATGAACCCATTTGTCTGGGAAATCTAATTTCACACCATCTATATCATTAACCGTTACGTCAGGCTGTGCCGAATACATCTCTTTCACCTTTGCCAGGATAGCATCAACATCAGTCTCAGGGGTGAGGTCTATACGATTCTTTGCAATAAAATATTCAGGGAATGTTTTGCGCAGTTCGCTGACCTTACATCTTTTTTGTGCTAAACTGCTGAGGAACAATGCGATACCTACTAACGCGTCTCTTCCATAGTGGCTCTCTGGATATATGACTCCGCCATTGCCTTCACCTCCAATTACTGCATTGACTTCCTTCATCTTTGTCGTTACATTTACCTCGCCAACTGCTGCAGCACTATAGCTACCTCCGTGCTTTTCTGTAACATCTCGGAGGGCGCGTGTAGAAGAGAGGTTTGATACTGTTGTTCCAGGGTTATGACTGAGAACATAATCTGCAACAGACACAAGAGTATATTCCTCTCCGAACATCTTGCCATCTTCCTGTATAAATGCCAGTCTGTCAACATCAGGGTCAACAACAATGCCAAGATCGTAGCCACCACCCTTTAGGGCATCCATAATGCCTCCAAGGTTTTTCTCTAACGGTTCTGGATTGTGAGAGAAATCACCGTTAGCTTCACCATTTAGGAATGTATATTTCACGCCCAAACGATCGAGTAGTGGGGGAAGTATGATACCTCCGACGCTGTTTATGGAGTCAACAACAACTTTGAATCCTGCTTCTTTAATAGCTTTCGTGTCTACAAGTTTAAGATTCAGTACGGCATCTATATGGCGTTCGTCAAAGCTTTCTTCGCTGTATTTTCCAATATGGTCAACATCAGCATATTCAAATGCCTCGGCTTCTGCTATTGCAAGTACTTCATTGCCGTCGGCAGCAGTCAGGAATTCTCCCTTGTTATTCAAAAGTTTTAGTGCGTTCCAATGACGGGGATTATGCGAAGCGGTAATGATAATGCCTCCATCTGCGCCAGCCATTGTAACTGCGAGCTCTGTAGTAGGCGTTGATGCCAAACCGATGTTTACAACATCATAGCCCATGCCTAGAAGTGTTCCACATACGACATTCTTAACCATTTCTCCGGATATTCTGGCATCCCTGCCTACAACAATCTTGTTGGAGCCGTTGGGTGTTGATTTGCGAATAAATGTCGCGTATGCTGTTGTGAATTTAACGATGTCTAAAGGGTTGAGAGTATCCCCTGTGGCTCCGCCAATTGTACCGCGGATGCCTGAAATAGATTTGATAAGTGACATAAGTTTATAATCCTCTTTGGTAAGTTATATCATAAAAGCATGCATATACATTGCTTGTCGCGTATGCTTGTCCTTGATTGTGTGGCACAATGATTTTTACACGTGCAATTTTCTCATTTTCGTTCTCAGGTCTTCCGAGATTTATGTATGTCAATGGCACAAGCCAACCTGTTGGAACTTGAGTGCTACCATAAGTATTAGCCATGACTCCGAAGACGAAAGTGGCTGTAAATGAGCCGCTTACATTCCTGACGGTAAATTTGTCATAACTCAGGGTTTTGCTAAAAGTACCATCATTGAATGTCTGAAGAGAGTCTCCGTTTATGTTCCATTCGGAATATCGGCATAAGACATCACCGCTTTCTCCATTTTTCAGTTTTTGTCCACAGCCTTTTTCGACAATCTGCATATAAATACCTGAATTGGCAAATAGCACATACTCATTCTTCTCTACAGAAGTAGAGTCTCCCTGACTATGGAACAGCTCCTCGCTGATAGGGTTTATATTGTGTTTAGCGATGTATGCATTAATACGGCTATTTTCGTACTCCTTTTGCTCTGCATACGTTTCCTGATCATTACAAGAAGTTGTAATGCCTAACAGTGCTATTGCAAAGAGAAGTAATGGTAAGTATTTTTTCATAATTTGTCTTTATATGCTTTTATAGCGTTTCGCGTAATAATTTCAGCTTCGGAAAGGGGACAATTTAACCGTCCTCCGGCTGCATTTTTATGTCCCCCTCCATTGAAAAACTCTGAAGCCATCTCGTTGCATGGAAAATCATCTACAGAACGTAGGCTAATCCATATAAGGTTGGGCTTTTCAGTGTCCTCACGGAGTGATATGGAGAGGTGATGGCCTTTTATTTGTAGCGGTATATTAACTAAACCTTCTGCGTCACCTTTCTTGAAGTGAAAACGTTTCTGGTCTTCCTTCGAAATGGTGAAATACGATGCGCGCAGCGGTGTCAATACGTTTAGTTTTTGATATAGTATATAGCCTGAAAGGCGTAATCTGTCTATGCTGAAGACATTATACACATTGCGGTATATCTTGTCTTTGTCAATGCCTTTGTTTAGCAATAGCGCTATTATGTGGAAAATATCTGGCCGTGTGCTGTTAAAAGAGAAACTCCCAGTATCCGTCATCATTCCACAATAGATGCATTGAGCCATCTCGTATGTCATGGCTTCATAACCGCCTAGTTGCCATATCAATCTGAAAACGATTTCTGACGTACTTGAGAGTAGTGGAAAAGAGACGCAAACTTCGGCATGAATATCAGGCTCGAGATGATGATCAATGAGAAGTTGTTTGCCAGTATAATTTTCTTTTATATAGTGCGATAATTCATATCCTACACGGGAAATGGAATTTAAATCCATGAAGCATGCAAGATCAGCTTCCTTTAACAACTCGTGTACCTTTGTCTGGTTCTTGTCGTATTGTATTATATCTTGTTGCCCAGGTAACCAAGATAGAAAATCAGGGTATCTGTCTGGTGCTACTATTGTAGCTGTTTTCCCCTGCTGACGCAGGTATTCAGCCCATCCCAATGTTGAACCGAGGGCATCACCATCGGCATTGGTATGGCAAAAAATGATAACGTTGCTGGAGGAATTAACGAGTTTCCGTAATTCCTCCAGTTTTGTATTATCTAAAATATCAATGTTCATTAAAACAGTTTATTCGGATATGTACCATCCTCAACAAGTTTCGCGATGCGAGCAACTGTGTCAGGACGATCTTCGGAATATGTCACACCAAACCACTTGCTGGTAGTGTCAAGTACTTTGCATGTAGCAGTTCCTTCATTGATGAGTTTGTTGACCATCAGTGGGATGAAGAACTCTGACTTCAAATTAGATATGTTCGCTGGGTCTGACAAGAATTCCTTGAAATATTCTTCGCTGTACTGGAAATAGTCAGGTGTAAAGCCCCACATATTCATAGATACAGGAGCATTCTCGTCAATATTTATCCAAGCTCCGTCATCTTTGTTGTCTTCACGATATGCAACCTGACCGTTATCCAGACGGGCAATCTTTGTACATTCTACACATGTGGTAAGGCAACCATTAGCGTCTTTAGAACAGATACCACGGCTTACTGTTCCGTTCTCAGAAAGGGTATTACCTACACGGAATCCAACCATTGCATATTGACCCTTAGCATCATCTGGTAACTCAGAGAGGAATTTGCCAATTACCATGAATGCATCACGGTTATAGAAATCATCGCAATTTATGACACAGAAAGGCTCCTTGATGATGTCTTTACCCATCAGTACTGCATGGTTCGTACCCCATGGCTTTTGTCTGCCTTCTGGTACACTGAATCCTTCAGGTAGTGCATCTATAGATTGGAAGCAGAGTTCACATTTTACCTTACCCTCATACTTAGAGAGAATCTGTGTGCGGAACTGCTCTTCGAAATCTTTGCGGATAACCCATACGATTTTACCGAATCCGGCTTGAATGGCATCGTAGATGCTATAATCCATAATAGTTTCACCGTTAGGACCCAGTCCGTCGAGTTGCTTTAAGCCACCATAGCGGCTACCCATGCCTGCGGCAAGTAGAAAAAGAGTTGGTTTCATAATCTAGTTTCTTTAAAATTAATGGTTAATTATTTAGTTTCTTAATCTCAAATTCATTTCCATCGCGTGCCACGAGTTGTAATCCAAGTTCTGGTTTTGTAATATGTCCGATAACTTTAACACCTTCCATCTCTTGAAGTGTTTCATTGTCTCCAATAGGACAAGTGAATAGTAATTCTTGGTCATCACCGCCATTTACGGCACATGTGGTGAGGTTCATGTTTAGTTCCTCCGCCATCACTGCTGTCTGATAATCTATAGGTATGAACTTCTCGAACAACCTGCAACCTGTATTTGAGGCTTTGCATATATTGATAAGCGCAGAAGATAATGATGAGGATAAAGCTACCATAGAAGTAGGGCGTATTCCAGCTTCACGAAGTTTTTGCAAAACATCTCCACGCGCTTCTGGTTCCATCTGGCGTTGAATGAGATATTCTTTGCCGGCAAAGTCGGGCTGCCATGCCTCATCTTTATTGATTTTCCCCTCTTTGAGTTGCTCGTAGTACACTTTCTTCTCACGTTCCAAAAGCATAAGTCCCATATATGCGGCTCCGAGGTCGCCGGAAACGCACAACAGGTCTGTCTCTTTAGCTCCGTCTTGTGATATTATTTCATCATCGTTAGCTTCTCCGATACATGTGATATTTACTGCAAGACCAGTCAAGGATGCTGTTTTGTCTCCTTCTCTCAAAGTGACATTCCATTTCTCGCACGCCATCTTTGCTCCGTCAAATAGAGCCTCTGTTTCTAGCTCTTGAAAGCGCTTGGAAAGTCCCAATGACATTATTATAGTGCGAGGGGCTCCGCCTCCCGCAAATATGTCATTCATGCCTATCATGGCGGCTTTATAACCTAAATGCTGAAGGTCTATGTATGTGAGGTCAAAATGAACACCCTCCATCAGTATCTTGGTACTGATCAATGTATTAATATCGCTTTTAAATATCTGCATTCTGTATTAATCCTCTAAAGATTTCAGCCATCTTTGGCTGTGCTTGGTTTGCAGCCTCCTGTACCTCTTCGTGCGTTGCTTCTGTAGGGGTGTCGGAGAGCCCGATGTTTGTTATGATGCTTATACCGAACACTTTGATACCACAATGACGTGCTACGATTACTTCTGGTACTGTACTCATGCCGATAGCATCACCTCCTAATATATGATATGCTTTATATTCGGCAGGTGTCTCGTATGTCGGTCCTTGGGTGCCTAGATATACACCATGTACCAGATGGATTCCCTTCTCTTCGGCTACTTTTTCTGCTATGTTGATTAGTCCCTTATCGTATACCTCGTGCATATCAGGAAAGCGTGGTCCTGTAGGTATGTTCTTTCCTCTAAGAGGATGCTCGGGGAATAGATTTATATGGTCTGTAATCACCATTAAGTCTCCCACGCGGAAATCCTTATTCGCTCCTCCAGCTGCATTGCTTACGAAGAGTGTCGTGATTCCCAATTCATACATCACACGTATAGGGAATGTGACCTCTTGCATGCTATATCCCTCATAGTAATGAAATCGGCCCTTCATAGCAAGTACACTTTTGCCCCCAAGGTATCCGAAAATCATTTTTCCGTCATGTCCCTCAACTGTCGAAACCGGGAAATGTGGGATGGCGTTGTATGGGAATTCCTGTACCACCTTGATTTCCTGTGCCAGTTGGCCTAGGCCTGTTCCAAGTATTATTGCTGTCTTCGGCATTTGGAACGGAGTCTCTCTCGGCTGGTTGAGGCTGCTCTCTCCTTGGCAGTGGGGTGGGGCGGGGCACTGCAATGCCAGATGGTCGAGTTGTTCTCGTAGCCATGCTGCTGTATCGGTTACTTTTGTGTACATATTTTTCTATGGTGTCAATAAATATTTCTTCGTCTTGTATAAATCTTACTTCAATGGGCTGCACATAAATAGCTTGTCTTACGGCTTTCGTTAATCCTTGTGCCTCACTCAATCTGATGCCGTCTTTTTCCGTTGTGACGATGATGGCAGGCTTTTTTATCATGCGATATTGCAAGTTTATTGCCTCAACGTCAGAAGCTGAGAAAGGATGATGATCAGGAAATCTCATCGGAATAAGTTTCTCACATTTTCCTTCAAAATCAGCTATCATATGTTCTGGTGAGGCAATGCCTGTAATCAACAATACAGTAGGCAAATGCGACTCGTCTCTTATTTCCGGAACTTCTTGTGGGAATAATGGAATAAGAGGTTTCTGAACCATTGTTGTGTAAAACATCTTCTGGAATGGCATCAAACTCATGGCACGTTGAAGAATACGGTAATCCATGGGTTTCATATCCGTCGGACATTTTGTCATGATGACGATGTCGGCACGGCATTTGGCCGATGCAGGTTCACGCAACCTTCCAGCTGGTAATAGAGCGTCATTGGAAATCAATCTGTGATAATCTACCAACAGTATATTAAGTCCGGGCGTTACATATCGATGTTGATATGCATCATCAAGTATTATGATGTCTGTATCATGAGTTTCTTCTCCTGACATTATGGTTTCAATACCTCTACATCGATTGGCATCAACAGCAACATGGATGTCAGGGAATTTTCTGTGCATCTGGAATGGCTCATCGCCTATTTCAGTCATCTTCGTGTTTTCTTTCGCAAGTACAAAACCTTTACTCTTCCTTTTATACCCTCTACTCAATACAGCAATCTGTAGAGTTTCGTGCAATATCTTGACAAGGTACTCTACATGGGGCGTCTTACCGGAACCGCCAACAGTAATATTACCCACTCCAATAACAGGGAATGGATACTCCTTACTTTTGATGATTCTGTTGTCAAACAGGAAGCCACGAACCCATACTCCTATGCCGTAGAGCCAAGAGAGCGGTTTCAGCCAAGGGTTGATTTTTATGTAATCGCCTTCCATGTATTATTCTACGCTGATTAGGATTGGGATGCGGGCCTGTATCGGATTCTGGTTCTTGATATCCTTTACCATTTTAAAGGGCTCGTAATACACACCAAGTGTAGATTGGAGTTGCTCGTCCAGATTGTTGTTGCCTTTTTCTATGTCGTTAAACAAATCTTCGTACCATGCTTTCTTTGCAGGGTAGCATGAAATGTCATATTTATCAATCTTCGCTAACTTGGCAGCCTTGTCAATAGCATTCTTTAATCCGCCGATTTCGTCAACGAGTTTATGATTCTTCGCATCTGCAGCAATCCATACACGCCCCTCTGCTATGGACTTGACTTGATTTACAGGTATTTTGCGACCATCGCTGACACGCTTGCAGAAAAGTTCATAACCACGATTTATGTATCCTTGCAACATGGCTTCCTCTTCTGCCGACATGGGTCGTGCTGTCAAGGCTGATGAAAAATCTGCATGCTTATTTGTTGTTACTTTGTCAAATTTAATGCCTAATTTCGATTGCATCAACTCTGTCATGTCTGGGAGTAATCCGAATATACCGATAGAGCCGGTCAGCGTTGTCGGTTGTGCAACAATCCATGACGCACCTGCAGAAAGGTAATATGCACCACTTGCTGCCATACTGCCCATAGAGATAACAACTGGTTTCTTTGACTTGAGAGTTATGACAGAATGCCATATCTCTTCTGAGGCGAAAGCATCACCTCCACCGCTGTTGATTCTTATTACGACTGCTTTTATGTTGTCATCCTTTGCCAGTTTCTCTAAATCGCTGACCATCTTCTTACTGATAATGCCGGCATCACCCATGACATATCCTGATTCAGCGTTCTGTACAATAGAACCTTGGGCATAGTAGATAGCAATCTTCTTTTCTGAACTGGAATTCTTTGTTAGTTTTGCAAGGTCCTTACATGAAATCTGGGAAATATCCTTGTAATCTCCCTGCTTCAGCCTTTTTTTGATTTCCTTCTTTACATCCTCTGAATACAGCGTTTTTGTAATCAGTTTTTTGTCCATCAAGAATTTCGTATCCTGTAGTGCTGTCAGAGTATCTGCTAGAGAATTTATTTCTCCAATTGTTAGTCCACGGCCTTCAGCAATGTCCTGTGCAATGATATTCCACATTCCCTGAATGTATCGTGTGGACTGCTCCCTGTTGGCGTCGCTCATGTGGTCCTCGGTGAATGTTTCTGTTGCACTTTTGTAAGTGCCCACTTTGATAACCTTCATTTTAACACCAACTTTTTCCAACAGGTCCTTCAGATATGTTGTCTGTCCTGCCAGACCATGTATGTCAATCATACCTTGTGGATTTATCCATATCTCATCGGCAGCAGAACATACGTAATAGGTTCCTTGACTGTATGCATCGGCATATGATATAATCCACTTTTTGTTTTTCTTGGCTTTTAACAACGCATGACGTATCTCTTGAAGTGCAGAATAATCAGTTTGCAGCAAGCCTGCCTCAATATAAATGCCGGCAATGTCCTTGTTGTCAGCTGCATTATCAATGGCTGATATAATATCATCCAATCCTTGTATTTCCGCTTTTCCAGTAATGGTGCTCAGAGGACTGCCTTTTTCAGAATGTTCCACGATATCTCCGCTCAGATTTATCACCAAAACGCTGTTCTCCTTGATATCGGGAGTTCCTTCATCATCACTTGTGATAATTCCAACAAGGGCAACAATACCAATAATGCATGCTATCATCGTTGTTACAGCGACACCGATAAAAGCTATGAATATGTATTTTAGAATTTTTTTCATTGGATGATTGAATATGACAGTCTGAAGCGAAGGTGTAAAATTCGCATGCAAAAATAATAAAAAGTCTCTCCAATCACAAGAAATTAACATCCTTTTATTAAATAATGTGCAAAAAAGTCTTAAAAATTTTGGTAGAAGAAGGGAAAAAATTACTTTTGCACCGAAATATACTGCACGTGCGCGAGACTAACTAACAAAAATACAAGTGATACACAAACGCCTAATCCAAACTTTTTAAACTATGATGAAAAAAATAATCTTTACATTTATCACGTTGATAACAGTGTGTCTGAGCACCTTTGCCCAAAGATACACAGATAAGCTTTCACGTGGCTTGGTGGCTACTAAGGCTTCATCTGGAGTGTTCGTTTCTTGGCGTATGCTGGGTGAAGAATATTATGATGTGACATACAATTTGTATTGCAACGGGACGAAGATTGCTTCTGATTTGACGAAGACTAATTATTCCCATTCGGCAGGAAAAATATCCGATTCTTATCAGGTTGCTGCTGTTGTACGTGGGGTGGAACAAGAGAAATGTCCTGCAGTACAGCCATGGGCAAGCAACTGCTTGACTATTCCGACACAGAAAATAATAGGACGTAATGGTGCTGATGTGACTGGCAATTATAGCTTGAACGATATTTCACTCGGTGATGTTGACGGAGATGGTATTCCTGAATTTTTGGTTAAACGCCCTTGCAGCGTAGCATATGATATGTCGCAGAAGAACTGTTTCCACGTACTTGATTGCTATGATCATAAGGGTAATCGTTTGTGGTGGATAGATCTTGGTCCTAATATGTTGGCTGGCGCTGATGAACAGTGGGATGCTGTGATGTTCGACTGGGATGAGGATGGAAAGGCTGAGGTGCTTATGCGCATACAGGATAATGCGATTATTCACTTTGCTGACAGTACAACACTGAATATTGGTGATATGTCTGTCGATACCCGTTGGAATGGCATGGAATATACTTCTTCAGGTAATGAGTACTTGCTCTATCTCGAAGGCGCAACTGGTAAACCATATCAAATAGGCCCTTCTTCTCATCCAGACTATATGGATTATCCAAATCCACGTGGTCAGGATAGTGATTGGGGAAATGGTATTGTTGGTCACCGCTCAACAAAGCATTATTTTGGTGCGCCATACCTCGATGGTAGACATGCGAGCATCTTCCTCGGTCGTGGATGCTACACAAAACACATGATGAAGGCGTTTAAAGTGGATCCTACTACTCATGCTCTGACATTGCAGTGGTCATGGAACAATTCATCAGGTGGGCCATGGTTCGGACAGGGTTATCACAACTTCGCTATTGGTGATGTTGACTGGGACGGACGTGATGAGATTATTTTCGGTTCCATGGTGATTGACGATAATGGTAAGGGACTTTCTACTACGGGTTTGGGACATGGTGATGCTCAGCATTGTTCTGACTTTGATCCATATCGCAGGTATGAGGAGCAGTTTGCATGTAATGAGAGTAGTCCCGCCAATAACTATCGCAATGCTGTAACATCCCAGTTGTATTATCGCCAGACTGCCTCGGGAGATGATGGTCGCGGTTTGATGGCAAACTTTACCAATGACTATCCTGGCTCTGTTGGACGTTCTGTAAGTTCTGGATGGGTAGGATCATGTGCTGATAAAATTATATCAGAACTTAATGGTGATGCCTTTATCAGTTGGGGTGACCTGAACCAACGTATATATTGGGATGGTGACCTTTTGGACGAGTATTTTGATAGCCCGGGAACGGAAGGCTATGGCGCAATTTATAAGCCTGCAAGTCAAACGACAAGCGGAGGTCGTTGGAATTTCCAGGGATCTAAATGTAATAACTGGTCAAAGAATAATCCTGGTGCTATCGGTGATATCCTTGGTGACTGGCGTGAGGAGTTGATAATGCGCAGTGATGCAAATAATGCCATATTGGTATATACCACTCAAGAACCAACGAATTATGGTATTCCGACATTATGGTCTGATCATCAGTATCGTAATGCTATGGTTTGGCAGTCTATGGGATATAATCAGCCACCTCACAAGTCATACTTCTTGGGGGAATTGGAAGGCATCACTCAGGCTCCTCCTACAAATACCATGACAGGTCGCCAGGAAATTAAAAACGGTGGTACAATCACATCTGTCGATGAGCACCTATTGGTATGTGAGACAAATGACACGAAGGTGACGATACAGGACGGAGCAAGTCCATATATGGTTACTTTCAATGTCCCTTCATGGGTGCAGGGAACAGCTGGTAGTGAAACAACGTCACAGAATACACCAATTACCTATCAATACTTCACCTGTACTGTTGAAGGTGGTGCATTGACAGGTTCTACACGCGTCGTTAAGCAAGGTGATGGTATATTGACACTTCCTACTGTTGATATGACATATACTGGCGAGACAAACATATGGAATGGTAAGGTAAATCTTAATGGCTCTCTTGCTGCCTCTCCTGTTTGGCTCAATAGATTTGCAGTTCTCAATACGCCAGCAAAATCTATTACATTGAAGTCTTTGAAAGCAGATTATGGTTCAGAGGTGATTATCGGTGGTACAGATGCTGTTGGTGAGATAATCTCTACAGAACCTGTAACTTTAGGTTTTGGATCACGTCTGACTTTTGATATTTATTCTGAAGGATTCCGCGCAGACAAGATAACGGCTCCCAATCTTGTTATTGAGAAAAAAGATTGGAAGTATGGACCAAAATATCTTATTCCTGTATTTGAGTTTGTAACTCATCCAGCAAGTGGAGAGGAAACGATTGCTCCGGGAACTTATAAACTTGGTAAGATAGATGCTGTAACTGGAGATCTCAATAATATCAAGATTGAAGGTATCTCAAAACTAAAGGCCTCTTTGAAAATTAATGCAGATAATGAACTCCTTCTTACTCTTTCAGGAGTTCGTGATGCAGGGGAAATAAAGTGGAAAGGAAATTTGTCTTCTGTGTGGGATTATGCTAATACAGAGAATTTTGTTTCAAATGACCAGACACAGACACCTGAAATCTTCGTTGAGGGAGATAAGGTCTACTTCACTGATGATGCAGAGAATTTCAATGTAAGTATCAAGGAAGGTCAGGAATTGTCTGTAGATACGATGTACTTCAATAATACATTGACTTACAGGATTGAAGGCAATGGCGTCGTAAAATCCGGAGCTATGGTAAAGAAGGGCGAAGGTAGAGTTATCATAAGCAATGACCATACTTATCAGGGCGGTAATCATATTCGCGGTGGCTCGGTACAGGTGTCTAGCCTCTCTAATAGCACTCAGGAATATGGAAATCTTGGTGGCATGACGACAAATTCGTATCAATTTACTATCGAGGATGGAGGAGAATTGAGTAATATCGCTGCTGTAAAGAATGGCTCTCCAATTAGAATCATTTCCGAGGGCGTGATTAATGCATCTGCTTCGTTTACTCAGGAGAAGCCTATATATGGTGATACTTTGATAAAGAAAGGAACAGGTAATTTTGATATGCAAGGCACTCTGTCAACTGCAGCGTTGTATGTGCAGGGTGGTACTTTCAATATGTCTAGTGCATACAGCAAAAAAGTTACTATGAGTGGATCAACATCGGCTTTGAACGGAACAGCTTTCTTGTCAACTCCTATAGAAGTCCTAGACAAGGCAAAATCAACTTTGACAACCATTAATAGGCAGACACATACAAATAAGTTGACAGGTACAGGGCAAATAACAGTAGTATGTGCTTCAGAGAAAGGTACCAACTGGTATGCTACCCGTACTCCATTACGCCTAAACCTCTCAGGATTCAGGGGGACTCTTGTGGCAGGTGTAGTATACTCTGCTGATGGACGTTTCACTTTTGATACTTCAAATGGATCCGATGGCTATATACTGAATATCCCTGAAGGGATCATCGTTCAGAATAGTGGCCAGTCACTCCGTATAGGACAGGTAACAGGAACCGGATTGTTGGGAGGATACAGCTCTTTTGCTAATGATGGTTCATACAAAGTAAATACATGGCAAGTTGGTAACGATGGTGACTTTACGTTTGATGGAGGAATCAATGGAGGTGACTCTTTTGAGAAGATGGGTAGCGGTACTATGACTGTAAGCGCTGCTTCTGGTGGAAAATGGACCACAACAGGTAATGTAACTATTCGTGAAGGTGCCATTTATTTTGAAAACCCAACTTCTGGAGTTGGTGGAATATTAGGAACAGGCGTATTAACAATCGAAAATGGTGCTATGTTGTATGGCAGATGCGGAAATTCGGCAACAACAGCTTCCAATTATCCGTTGAAGAATTCTTCTGTTGTCGTGAATGGAAAAATACATCCTGGTCCGATGAATATTTATTATAACTCATATATCTGTTTTAATGGCGCAAATGTGACATTTAATTCTGGTAGTGAGATGGCTATAGAGGCTCGTACTGGCCAAGGAAAGCGTAATACTCAGTTGATGAATATAGGAAAGATGACTATTTGTGATGGCGCTACAATTTCCATGATTTTCTCACCTTTGTATAACCCTGCAAGCAGTGTTACTGGCGTGGAAAAAGCTGATTCTTTCATTGTCTTCAAGGCTACAACAGTTGAGGTTGGAGATGTGAATTATCAGTTGCCAGATCTCTCACAGTACAGTGAGCATCTTTATTATGACTATAGTAATATCGGCAATGGTATCTTAAAGATTCGTTATCGCGAAGCTACAGGTATTAAGCCTATTGGTGCCGACGAACAGGTGACTGTTGAGGTGGTTAGCGCCTCTGGTGTAAAGATGATGACCTATAAGAGCACATACTCCGCTCTAAAGTCTTATTTCCGCACTGTCGCTGTGCCACAGGGAATGTATATCTTGCGTGTAAGCAATGATAAGGGAAGCATACAAACTATGTCAATCCGTAAGTAAATGAAAAAAAGAATTCTCACTTTATTGGCCTTTGGGGCTATGATAATGTCAGTAGGGGCAGAAACTTTTAAAGTTCCTGCTACTGAGCAGTATCCATATTATTATTCTGTAGATGTACCAGATGGTAATTATCGTGTTACCGTTGTCTTGGGCAGTAAGAAAAAGGCTACAGAGACTTGCGTTCGTGCAGAGAATCGCAGGCTCTTTGAACAGAGAGTGGTGCTTAAGAAAGGACAGACGCAGACATTCTCCTTTATCGTTAATAAGCGTTCTGTGGATATCCCGTCATATATGAAAGGGGGAAAAGAACGTCCTGCTTCCAAGGTGAAAATAAAACCTGGTGAGGTGGGTTCTTTCTCATGGGACGATAAGTTGACCCTTGAATTTAATGGCGCTGCCCCTTGTGTGCAGAGCATTACGATAGAGCCTGATACTACTGCACTTACGATATTCTTGTGTGGCAACAGTACTGTGGTTGATCAGGGTAAGGAACCTTGGGCTTCTTGGGGGCAGATATTTCCGTTCTGGTTCAATGATAAAGTTGCAGTATGCAATGTTGCAGAGAGTGGGCTCACTGCTGGCACTTTCCTGGCACAGAATCGTCTGGAGAAGATTCTCTCAATGATGAAACCAGGTGATTATGTGTTTTGCGAGTTCGGTCATAACGATGAAAAAGAGAAAGGCCCGGGAACAGGAGCATGGTATCACTACACAGTCAACCTTAAGAAGTTTGTTGATGAGGTTAGAGGAAAAGGGGGCAACATCATCTTCTGTACTCCTACTCAACGTCGCTTCTTTGAAGGTACAACCATCCGCAATACACATGGCGATTTCCCTGCCGCCATGAAAGCTGTGGCAGAGAGGGAAAATGTTCCACTCATCGATTTGAATGCCAGCACCAAGGTGCTCTTCGAAACTATGGGAGTAGAGGGGTCAAAGAAACTTCTTGTACACTATAAGGTCGGTGACTTCCCGTGGATGCAGAAAGATTTTGCTGATAACACACACTTCAATCCTTTCGGAGCCTATGAAGTATCAAAACTCGTGGTTATGGGCTTGAAACAGTTAAACTCTCCTTTGGTACAATATCTGCGTCCTGAGTGGCAGGACTTCAACCCTCAGACACCAGACAATCCGGAAGATTTCTATTGGCCACAGTCAATATATTATGACTCTCGTAAGCCAGATGGAAACTGATTATATTATTATTAACTAAATACTATTCACAATGAAAAAAACAATGTATCTATTGACGTTTGCATTGCTGATGCTTTTTGGTCTTTCGGCTTCTGCACAACGCGTGACTGATCATCTCAATCGTGGTCTCATTGCCATTCCGCAAGGTGATAAGACTGGCCAAGATTCCAGGTATGGATATGACGGTACTGGTATCTTCGTGTCTTGGCGCATCTTGCCAACTGAGTACTATGACACAAAGTACAATCTTTATCGTAATGGAACAAAGATCGCTTCAGATCTTGCCGTTTCGAACTACCAAGACGACGGCGGCACCAAAACGAGTACTTACAAGGTGGTACCAGTAGTAAAAGGTGTGGAAAAGGCTGAACTGGCTGCTGAGTGCACTCCTTGGGATCACCAGTTCTGGGAGATTCCTGCATCAGCAGTTCTGAATCGTAATGGTGTTGATATTACCAATGGTTATTCAGATACTGACGGTAGTTATTCTCTGAACGACTGTTCTGTAGCAGATGTCGACGGTGACGGTCAGATGGAATTTGTAGTAAAACGTCGTAATGACATCGGTAACCTTAACACATCAGATAATACTACCGACTTCAACTTCCATGAGTGTTACAATATGCAGGGAGAACGTCTTTGGCGTATTGATATGGGACCGAATATGATGTCAGGTCCTGATGAGCAGTTCGACCTTATCCTTTATGACTGGGATCAGGATGGTAAGGCAGAAGCCGTGATGCGTGGTGCAGACAATATGATTATATATACTTCAACAGGTAAGACCATCAAGATTGGTGACATGAGTTACTATGCTCCACGTGATGAATATACCCATCAGGGTAAGGAGTATCTGCTCTATTTGAATGGCGAAACGGGTGAGCCTTATGGTTGGGACGGCAGTGAAAACTGGACTCCAATGGCTTTCCCTCTGCCACGTTTCGAAACTGGTGAGGCAAAGGATGTTAATAATGCTACATCAGCAGAATATGCTGCAGTATGGGGAACTTCCGATACAGGTCACCGCTCTTTGAAGATTTATATGGGTGCACCATACCTTGATGGTCGTAATGCAAGCATATTCTTGGGACGTGGCTGTTATACCCGCCATAAGTTTTGTGCACTTAGCGTGAACAAGGAAACTCACGAGCTGACACAGGAATGGCGCTGGAACTGTTATGACTCTGGATCTCCTTGGTATGGTAATGGATTCCACAACTTTGCTATTGCCGATGTCGATATGGACGGACGCGATGAGATAGTGTTCGGATCTATGATTATCGATGATACGGGTTATGGACTTTCAACGACAGGATATGGCCATGGTGATGCACAGCACTGTGGTGACCTCGATCCATATCGTTGGGGACTGGAGCAGTTCGTATGTCTTGAGAGCTCTACTGTTCCAGGAGTTGCCTATACTGATGGTATGAGTTCAACACTACGTTATGCTAATGGCACCGGTGGTGACAATGGTCGCTGTATGGCAGGTAATTTCTATAGCAGCTATCCTGGTGCCATTGGTATTTCTGGTGGTGCTATAAGTCTTGTTGCAGACAAGGTTAACAGCAATTTGACAGGATTCAGCGATGATAACGTTAATATGCGTGTTTATTGGGATGGTGACCTTCTAGAAGAGTTTATGGATTCTCCAGGAACAGAAAAGAATCCATGCGTATATAAGGCTCCTGGTCAGAATGAGGTGGGAACTGGACGCACATATGCAAATAACCGTTGTTGGATGGGACAGGGCAACCTGAATAACTCTTCCAAGAACAATCCTTGCTTCCTGGGTGATATTCTCGGTGACTGGCGTGAAGAAATAGTATCGCGCACGAGTACCTCTTTAATTATACAGACAACGAGCTATCCTTCTCCTCATGGTATTACCACCTTGTGGGCAGATCATGAGTATCGTAACGCTACAACATGGCAGTGCGTTGGTTATAACCAGCCTCCTCATACCAGTTTCTTCCTTGGTGAGTTGGAGAATATCACTAATTGCCCACCTGCTATTACCCTTGAGGGACGTAAGGAGGTTAGTGGTACTATATCTACAACAGATGAACATCTTCTTGTTACAGGTTATGAGAATAAGAGCATAGCTGTCACAGATGGTGCTTCACCTTACATATTAACAGTAAACACTCCTGCATGGGTGAAGGGCACAGGCTCAAAGCAGGCTACTTCAAGCACACCAAAGCAGCCGGAGCGCACAGTTGAGACATACACTACAACACTTACTGGTGGCGCTTTCAGCGGTTCTACCCGTCTGATCAAGCAGGGTGAGGGTATCCTTGTATTGCCTAAAGTGACTGAGAAACATACTGGTGAGACAAATATTTGGCAGGGTTCTCTTGTCTTTGATGGCACTATGGAGTCAAGCCCCGTATGGCTTAACCGTCATACTACACTCATCTCTAATGGAGGTCAGTTCTTGGGAGGCCTTAAGGCTGACTACAATGCTACAATATACCCTGGAGGAAAGGGCACTGTTGGTAGCATCACTGCTTCTACTATCGAACTCGGCTTCGGTTCTCGCATCGTGATAGACGGCAGCAATGGTCAGATGGATAAGGTTAATGCTACTTCTATGACTATTGAGGCTAAGACCGACAATGCATGGGTAGAATTCGGCCCAAGCTATAAGACCCCTGTTCTGCAGATTAATTATACAGGTGTTCCGGAGGCTGGAACTTACGAACTGGGAACCATAGGTTCTGTATCTGGTGATATTTCCAGCATTATCATCGAGGGCCTCGGTAATAGTGTAAAGTCGTCCTTGAGTTATGCAGACGGTAAACTCTATCTTGTTATTGAGAATATGCGTGAGCCAGGAGAGGTAACATGGAACGGTACTGCAGATAACAGCACATGGCAGCAGGCTGTCAGCGAAAACTTCCTCTATAATGACGAAGCAAGCTACATGGCTTCAGGTGATGATGTTATATTCAATGATAATGCAACTTCTACAGATGTCGCTATCAGTGGTGCTGTAAGTCCTAAGTCCGTGACCTTCAATAATGAGACAAAGGCATACACACTCTCTGGCGACAGCATCGTAGGTGGTGGCGTTCTCACAAAGAATGGTGCTGGCAACCTCATAATCAATAACTGGAACAACGTAGGTTCAACAGTTGTCAACGGTGGTAAGGTTACAGTGGCAATGCTTGCTAACAATCAGGGTCAGACATTGGGCTCTTTAGGTAAGTCTTCATCACCTATCAGTTTGAAGGACGGCTCTACACTGAGTATTAATGGTACCATTATTTCTGACCAGCAAACAAATGTCAGCGGAGAGGTAACCATTGAGGTTCCTTCTGGTAAGAGTGTTATCTTCAACAAGGCCATCAGAGGTTCAAATGCTATTGTCAATAAGACAGGTGCAGGCTCTATGGAGATGGGTAAGTTGACTAACACCTTCTCAAAACTTGTCATTAAGGCTGGTACAATGACCAGCAACTATTCTACGTCTAACGTTGAAATGTTGCCAAGTACTGTAGAGTTCCAGGGCGGTACGCTTTGGTGTGCAAATAACGAGTCAACCAATATTTCGAACAGTACAGCCTTTGTAGTTCCTGCAGGAAAGACGGGTACTATATACGGTGGCTTCCGCTCTACCTATACTGGCAAATTGACAGGTGAAGGTACCATTACAGTTTATACTGGTGGCGTACGCTGCTATTTCGATGGCAACTGGAGCGGTTTCTCGGGTACTATCAAGGCGAATAAGAACAATCGTCAGAACAAGAAGTCCTATGACCCGATCTGGGCATTCCGTAATTCGAACGGACTTCCAAATGCAACACTTGAAATTGCTAGTGGAGTACGTGCCAGCAACGAAGGCAAGAGTATCGTTGTAAAGCAACTTTCTGGCAGTGGTACAGCTATTGGCTCTGGTACGTGGATTATTGACAATGATGAGGACTTTACTCTATCTACTGAGATTGGTGTTACGTCTGAACGACAAGACCCATACGGAACAACCATACCAAAGTCACAGGCTAATTTGACAAAGCGTGGTACAGGTAAGATGAAGATGACTGCTGAGAAGATGTATGGTGTGCTGACTGTAGAGGAAGGTGCGGTTTCATTCTACAATGTACTGATGAACAAACTCCTCAATGGTGAGGCTACAACTTATGTCAAGGATAGTGGTCGTCTCGTAGGTCAGGGCTTGCTGCATAATCTTCAGGTGCAGAGCGGAGGCCAGTTGCTACCTGTCGCATCTTCTACAAATGAGACATCACCTGGTACTATAAAGTGTAACAATACTATTACGGTTGCAAGTGGTGGTGTGGTTAACTTCTTGGTTAATGCTACCAAAAACTCTGCTCTCAATACGACGAATCTTACCTTTGACGGAACTGTTAAGGTGTCTCTCACTGCTACCCGCACATTTAAGGAGGGCGATGCTTTGACCCTTTGGACTGTCAGCGGTACATTCTCTGGAGCTCCTACTTTCGAACTTCCTGAGTTGTCAAGCGGTCTGGAATGGGATACCTCTGGTCTGTGCGATGCTACTGGTGTCTTGAAAGTAGTTAAGGCGACTGGTATTAAGTCCGTTAAGGGAGTAGAAGCAGGTGCTGCACCTGTTAAGCGCTTCCAGAAGGGTAAGCTTGTTATAGAAAAAGACGGTAAGATATACGACGCAATAGGCAGTCGTAGTAAGTAATACGTCTTTACCTTATATATAATAGCGTGAGTGCTCAGGCATTCACGCTATTTTTAACCTTTATCTGTTAAAAGAACTTAAAAGATGCGTTTGCGAACACAACTTTTATGATTTATGTCGAAAATAATACCTATCTTTGCGCAGAGAATTTAATGACGGAACATCTCTATTTATTAATATTTTTTATTAACTAATCTATTTATTAACATGATGAAACGTTTACTTTTTAGCGCACTTTCTGTGCTGTTCGCTTTCTCTGCAAGTGCAGTAGATACAGGCGGTTACGTTTACACCCCTGGCGGTCGCTATCTGTTGGGTGAAGAACAGACGTCAATTGATTTGTCTCTCCCAGCTGCCTGGGAAGAACCAAATGGTTGGACCTCTATTGGTGATGACGCTTTGGCAAGTAATTTTAAGGTGGAAAATGGCTACTTAAGCGCTGTTAATGTGGCTTACAATTATGGTCTATACAAGAAATTCACTGTTAGTGACAATACCAAGACTTACGTGCTCGTATTTGATGCAAAATCTCCTGAGAGCAATTTTGCGCATAGCTTTACACCAAGATTTATGGGTAATCAAAAGGCACAGTTATCTCATTTAAGTGTTTACGCTACAGGTGGTGAATATCTTTGCACGGCATTAGAAGAGACATATGCTTTTACAGATGGTGATAAAGTAGCACATGCAGACAAAACCAGTAAGCGTGCAGATATGGGGCTAGGATTCCAGCTTTCAAGCGAATATCAGACTTATGCTACTGCTCTTACAAATGACGGTAGTGACTTGACTTGGTTCATTGAAATCTCCGGACTTCAAGATGGCGTTTCTCTTGGTAATATCCATGTTTATGAAGCCACTCAGGTTTATGACAACCGTTTCCTCCAGAACAAGATTGATTATCTGAATGCCATCATTAATGTCTATGACTGGGAAAGCATGGATAAGACCCCAGCACAGACAAACCTTTGGAATTTCATCAAGGCTGCTCCTGAAGACCTTAATGGTATGGCTGATATGACTTCTGTAGAGGATGGTACAACAATGGTAAATGCTGTTAACGATTCTATTACAAACTTCTTTGGTGCTTTCTTTGGCGACTTCGCTGCTGAAAATAAGATTAGATTCCAAGATTCTAATGATGCTCCATCGAATAAAAACACTTCAGTAGCAGGTTGGGCTCCGACAAACCGTTGGTCTCATTCAAAACTTAATTCTGAAATTTTCTGGGGGAATTATGCATGGGGAAATGCAAATAGCGAAACTATAACTCAAACGAAGGAACTAAAGGCTGGTACTTATGTGTTTGCGATAGATTCATATTTGGATGCCATTGGAAGCCGTCCTGCAATAAACAATGCAAGTTCCAAAGGATATGATTATGTTGCTACTCGTGCAGGTGGATGGTATAATGACTGTAACCGCAGTGCAATTTGTCGTGGCAAGATGACTCTTTCTATTCTTGATAATCAAGGCGAAAAATTTGTGGGCTCTACTATTGATTTGGATAACCAAGTGGATCAAACTGCTGTCGTTGCTTTTGCTATTCCAGAAGGTGAGGATGGTGAATATACCTTTAAGATTACGGCTGTGGATACATACGCGGAAAATAACTATGGAAAAGCTGGTGGTAGGGGACACCTCAATAATCTTCGCATCTTCTTCAAGCCTGCAGGTAAGTATAATGCAGCTCAGCTTGCATACATCGAAAAAGTAAGAGAACAGATTACTACTCTGCGTACTAACTATGACCTCTCTGTATCTTATTACACAGACCCAGAAAGTAAGTACTACTGGTATAAGTGGGCTGTTCAAGACACTTCTGCTATCTATCAGCCATATCTTGAGTTCTACGAGGCTCTGACAGATGACCAGATTATTGAGGGCTACACAGATCCAGCTTCTGCGGATGCTAAGGCTGCTGCTGAGGCTGAAGGTATCGATGTTTCAGGATGGGATTGTGAAACAAGTTACGCTAAGTACATCAATATGGTGCCTTATACATATTATGAGGAAAACCCAGAAACAGGTGAAATGGAGCCTAAGGAGGGTACAAGAAGAGAGGTTAATGCGATTGATTCTATTATGAATCGTACCGTACGTCCTATCCTCCGTCTCAATGAGCGTTTCACAAGCTTCAACCAGCACATCTTCGATTGTCAGGCTGTTATTGCTAGAGCAAATCAGGCTCTCAATACTCGCGTATTCAAAGAACTTCAGGGCTACGATGTTTTGAAGGGCGCTACAGAAGGTGCAGAGGAGACACTTGAAGGTTTCTATGAGGATCCTGAGGATTATGATGCATTGGTTGATTATTCTGAGGGCGTAGATGAAACAACAAAAACTCTTAGCCAGAATGTGACTGACTTCTATAGTAGTGGTTACAATCCTGGTTCAGAGCCAACACCAATCAAGAACTTTGACTTCGACAATGGTACATTTGCTCTTGATGATCCAGAAACAGATCCAGGCGCTGGTACTTACACAGGTGCTGTGACAGACAATGGCGTTATGACAATTGGTAATCTTGAACTCGGTACAGCGACAGGTTCTACAGCTGTAACATACTGTAATGGTATCCTGTCTGATGGTGCATGGACAAATACAGGTGTCCTCCGCGTTGGTGCAAGTGATGCGACTGTTGCACTTGATGAAGAAGAGATGGTATCTGGTACTGATGCTCTCCACGTTGCATTCGATTTCTATCTTGGTAACTTGAGCGGTAAGTCTGCAGGTGTATATCTGAATGACGCAGAAGGTAATCATGTTTCAGGTATCTGGGGTAGTAAGTACGACGGTAACTGGTTGACAAATGCTTATAATCCATTCAAGATTGATGGTAATAAGGATTTCAGCGGTGTTGGCTCAAGTTCTGCATCTAACCTTGCTATTGTTGACGAGAGCAATAGGACTCATCTGGACTTCTATCTTGACTATGGTGATAAGACAATGTTCGTTATTGTAAATAATGCTAAGATGGGTGTTGTCAACAAGAGATATGATGCTGCTATGGATAACCAAAATCCAATTGCTGCAATCGTTGTTAATTCTAATTACAATAACAAAGACCGTCGTTGCTGGTTTGACAACCTCGTAATTGAGAAGATAGCTCTCGGTGGTACTATTACTATTAAGGGTGATGCAAACGGTGACGGAGAAATCAACATCACAGATATTGCCTATGTGA